>Ga0268264_10000135_pt1 | contig 178722 bp, 158 predicted proteins | sample KBSSwiS32_FD_190357 | JGI IMG/M metagenome (GOLD analysis project Ga0268264, IMG submission 190357) | Switchgrass rhizosphere microbial communities from Kellogg Biological Station, Michigan, USA - KBS Switchgrass S3-2 (SPAdes) (version 2) | ecosystem: Host-associated > Plants > Roots >... | reverse complement strand
GGTCTCTCCATACCTCTGTTCTATTCGGCCGGCGAGGCGCTACCCCCGCCTTTGGATATGACGCTCCTCATTCGAGCGTCAGAGGGACTTCAACCCTCCTGAACAACACGCTGCTCAGCGCACACTACGAACCTCTCCGCAGGCCCCTCGGCCCGGCCTGTCCCTCGCGGGAGTCCGGTTGATCCTCCGACCACCTCGGTGACCTGTCCCGTGTTGCATCGGTCTTCCTCTTCTATGCATGCCATCGTCAATACCCCGGCGGAACCTCTGGGTGCTTCCATCGCTCGCTTCCCCAGAAGCAGCAGCCTTCCCCGAAATGCAGACAGGTCGGCTTCCGCATCAGCCTTTTCGAGGCCTGCGTGACGTTCACTACGTTACGGCCTGCATATTTGCCAAGCCACCAAAGTGGCCCTCTACACCAGAGGCTTCAGTCGTCCCTCCCTGTACGACTGCTCCGATTGCTACCGGCTGGAGCGACAGTTGCCGGGTGGGTTTCGCACCCACTAGAAGACCGTGCCTTTGCACGGCGCACTACATATTTCGGCGTATCCATACCCCCGCGGCGACACAGACGCCCTGTGTCGCCGCAGGTATGATCGGGGCCATGAATTCCACCTTCTGGGCCAAGCCCCGGGCCACATCGCTGGTCAAGTCACTGTACGTTCCTTTGGCTTGCACCGCGTTGCTCGCCGTGGCCGCCACTGCCTTACCCGTTTCCGGGGCAATGCCATCGGCTATCGGCGAGACCCCAGTCCCATCTCTGTCACCGATGATCAAGAAGGTCTCACCGGCCATCGTGAACATCGCGACGCGCGGCACCATTCATGAAAAGGGTCCGCAGAACCCATTGTTGGACGACCCTTTTTTCCGACGCTTCTTTGACGTCCCACAGGAATCGGGTCCCCACGACCGTCCATTTCAGAGCGCCGGTTCCGGCGTCATTTTCGACGCCAAGGCTGGATACATAGTCACGAACGCTCACGTGGTAGAGAACGCCAGTGAGATCACCGTGACCCTCCAGGACGGACGCGACCTGAAGGCAGATATCGTCGGAAGTGACGAACCGTCCGACGTTGCCGTGCTCAAGGTCAAGACCGACACCCTCACTCAAATTGCTCTAGGCGATTCCGGAAAGGTTGAGGTAGGCGATTTCGTCGTCGCCATCGGCAATCCCTTTGGCCTTCAGCACACCGTCACCTCCGGAATCATCAGCGGCCTCTCCCGCTCCGGAATCAATCCCGACGGCTATGAAGACTTCATTCAAACGGACGCGTCAATCAACCCAGGTAATTCCGGCGGTGCGTTAGTCAACCTGAAAGGCGAGCTGATCGGCATCAACACCGCCATCCTCTCGCGCAGCGGCGGCAACATCGGCATCGGATTTGCTATCCCTGTCAACATGGCGCACAGCGTCATGGACCAACTCGTCAAGTACGGCTCCGTCAAGCGAGGCCTGCTTGGAGTCAGCATGTACACGGTGACGCCTGACATCGCCCAATCGCTCGGCCTCGCCAACGCCCAGGGCGCGTTGGTATCCCAAGTGGTCGATGGCTCACCTGCCGACAAGGCGGGCATTCATACGGGCGATGTTATAACCTCGGTTAATGGCCAACCCGTTAAATCAAACGGCGAGCTTCGCAATGCCATCGGGCTGCTCCGGGTAGGCGACAAAGTCGACATCGGTATTTTGCGAGAAAACAAGGCGCAGCACCTAACTGCCATCATCTCCGACACTTCAACCCCGACAGCCGGGAGCGCCATTCCCGATGGCATCCACAAGGCCTTTGAAGGAGCGACTCTCGTCGACGCCCCGGATTCCGGCGGCGCACTCGTCAAGGCAGTGGACCCGGGCAGCCCGGCTGCTCAAGTTGGTCTACGCAACAACGACGTCATCATCGGTGCCAACCGCGGCAAAGTAACCACAGTCCAGCAGCTCAAGGAGCGGGCACGAAACGCCTCCGTTCTGGTGCTCGAGGTCCGAAGAGCCAATGCAATTGTGCTGATCCCGCTGCGCTGAAAAGGATGCAGGGCGTGTGAAAGACCTACTCAACTCACGCCCACCCAAACTAACGATCTGCGTCCTTGGGGGAACCGGCTTCGTAGGTACTGAACTGGTTAGCCGCCTGGCAATGGACGGCCATTGGGTACGCGTCCCAACCCGCTCATCAGCGGGCAACGACGCTCTGAGGGTACTCGATACAGTCAGGTTGATCCGCGCCGACATCCACGATCCCAACACCTTAAACCGATTGTTCGCGGGCGCCGATGCGGTCATCAACCTCGTCGGCATCCTCAACGAAACCGGAAGAAACACATTTCGGTCCGCGCATGTGAATCTCGCCGAGAAAGTGATAGCGGCTGCAAAAAACGCGCGCGTCAGGCGCCTCCTTCAGATGAGCTCGCTCGCTGCCGACCCAAGTGCAGCACCCAGCGAATATCTGCGCTCGAAAGGAGAAGCAGAAGCACGTGTCCGCGCCAGCCCACCCACTCTGGGATGGACGATATTCCGGCCGTCAGTAATCTTCGGTCCCGACGACACGCTCACCAATCGATTTGCCAACCTTCTGCGCCTGTCAGGTGGTTTCCTCCCACTGGCACGCGCGGGCGCGAAGTTCGCGCCAGTCAGCGTCGAAGATGTCGCTCAGGCATTTCGACGCGCCCTTACTGATCAAGCAACCGTCGGTCAAACATATGAGCTGTGTGGCCCCCAGGTAATGACTCTCGAACAGCTTGTCCGGACGACGGCAGGTGTGGCGGGAATTCGCTGCAGTATTTTTCGCCTTCCTGACTTCATCGCCTGGTTGCAAGCAGCCGTGATGACCCTGCTGCCCGGCAAACCCTTCTCGCTCGACAACTACAAATCACTCAGCGTCGACAGCCTTTGCCGGGAAAATGGCTTCGCCCGGTTGGGAATCGAACCCAAGCCCATGCTGGCAGTGTTGCCGACCTACCTTGGAATCCAATCCGCACCCGAGCAGCTGGATTACTTCCGCAGAATCAACGATCGCTAGGATTGCCTCTCAGCGCCCTATCGATGCCGAACCACAAGATAGCCACGAATGACACCGTTCACTCGAATCTCAACGGCGCGCGCATCCCATTGAAACTACGGACCATTTCGATTCACGCCACTTAAACCCATCCCAGGCGAGTCAACACCGCACGCAAAAGGGAGGCCTCGTATATTTTGCCCGTGCCTCATTCTTCAACCGGAGCCACGGATGGCAGTCGAAAAGATTGTTCTCTTCCACCCCCACATTCCACCGCGCGCCGCCGCACAGGTGGCGGAGACACTGAGTACCCGCTGGATAGGCCAAGGGCCCAAAGTAACGTTATTTGAGGAAAGGTTTTCCGACCGATTCGCGCCCGGCCGCCCATCTCTCGCGGTGGGCTCCGGAACGGACGCACTGCACCTGGCCTACCTTCTGGCTGGAATAGGCGAAGGCGATGAAGTAATCACGCCTGTTTTCACGTGCACGGCGACGAATATTCCGCTTCTTTACGAGCGTGCTGTCCCTGTATTCGCGGACGTGCAGGCGAGCACCTTGAATATCGATCCCGCGCACGTCAGGAAGCTCCTGACCAATAAGACTAAAGCAATCGTCTGTGTTCATTACGGCGGATTGCCGTGCGACATGAAGGAACTGCGTTCAATCGCGGATGAATGGGAAATCCCGATCATAGAAGATGCGGCTCATGCTGTTGGTGCAACCTATGGCGGAAAATATATCGGTCAACTTTCTGAATTCACCATGTTCTCATTTCAAGCCATCAAACACATCACGACCGGGGATGGCGGGATGCTCGTTCTCTCCGACGCGGGTTTACGCGCAAAGGGAGAACGCATCAGGTGGTTCGGAATTGACCGCTCGGCGAAGTTCCAGGGAATCTGGGAGAACGACATCCGCGAAGTTGGCTACAAGTACCAAATGACGGACATAGCAGCGACTCTGGGCCTCGCTGCATTGGATGAGTATGAGGAAACCCTGGGGCTCCGGCGGCGCCTGTTCGGTTGTTATGAAAAGGGCTTGCAGGACATACCGGGCCTGAGATTTATCGGCGGCGGCTATAAAGACCGGCAGCACGCAGCCTGGATGTGCACCGTTTCCGTTGAAAGGCGACGTGACTTGCAAGCCAAGCTCAGGGACCATCAGATTGAGTCAGATCAAGTGCACTATCGCAACGATCGGTACTCAATCTTTGGCAAACGCCGCAGTAACTTACCCAATATGGATGCCATCGAGGACAAATACCTCGTGCTTCCTTTGCATACGAAGATGAGCGAGGCGGATGTCAACCGGATCTGCGAAACCATTCGCTCCGGATGGTAGACCATGAGATGGCTCGTCACTGGAGGCGCCGGATTCATCGGCGCCCACTTACACTCTACGCGACACAGTCTCGCGAGGGGATGAAAACCCGGCAGCGCGCAGATATCTGGCTCTCACCAGATAATAAGCGATCCCAGCCAGAAGCCAGGCGCTGCCCGTCAGCTTTGCGGGCAGGGGTAGGTTCAGCCATATAGCAAGCGAAAAGCCAAACCCCAGAATCGGGACGCACGCGTCAGTCAGAAGACGGCGTCGATCGGACTGCTCGAGCCAATAACACTGCCTGAATGCCGCCAGGTTCACGCCCATGAACCCCAGGAGAGCACCGAAATTCAACAGCTCCCCCGCCCGCTCCAAGCTCAGTAGAGTTGATCCAACACAAGCGATTACAGATATCAAAACTATGTTCACAACCGGTGTCTGTGATTTCGCGCTCAAACGGGCAAACAGGTCCCGGGGCAGCACGTTCTCACGACCCATAACCATCAACACTCGCGAGGCTGCGACCTCCCCGGCCAGAGCAGCGCCGAAGCTCGAGATAATAATCACGATGCCCATGCCCTGAAAGAGAATATCACCGCCGACCTGACGTGTTACGTCCATGAACGCTGTTTCGATGTTCGGGAAAAGCCGATAATCCGGAAAGACGAGTTGCGCGAGATACACTAGCAGGCAACTGAACAACGCGGTGAACAAACAAACGGAAACCGTGGCGATAGGGACATTACGCTTCGGATTTTCTACCTCCTCAGCAAGGGTCGTGAGACCATCAAACCCAATGTAGGTTAGAGCTGCAAAGGAAGTACCTGTCACTACCGCATGAAGATCGAATGTGGCGGGATCGTAAATCGGTTTGGTTGAGATCAGACCCGCCAAGCCTGACTGGGAAATCAAGTATTTGACAGAAAGTACCAAGAAGGCGCCGATCACGACGGCCATGCATGCCAGGAGCGCATTGTTGGCCCGGGCTGTAGCTCGGATCCCGCGCAAGTTCAGCAAAGTAATTGCCACAATCAACAGCACGACCCAGGCAAGGTACGGAACACCGGGTAACAAGCGCTGAAGGGCGAGCGCAACTTGCACGATAGCTACGATCGGCAGGACCAGATAGTCGAGAATCATTGTCCAGCCGGCAACAAATCCCAGGTGCGGATTCAGACCCCGGCTGACATATGCGTACGCGGATCCTGCGGACGGATAGAGGTTCGCCATCCTTCCATAGCTGAATGCAGTCAGCATCATGGCCACCCCTGCCAAAAGCAGAGTCATGATCACATGGCCGTGAGAAAGCTCCTGCGCGACTCCATAAATCGGTACTGGAGCTATGGGGGTGATGACAACCACCCCATAGAAAATCAGATGGCGAAGTATGAGGACAGGCTTTGGTTGGGGAGAGGCCTCCATGTATTTGAATCGCTTGCGGAGGCCGTCTTCGTGTGGATCTAAACCCGCACGCAGGTAAATCCCGCCGCCTCAGCAAACGACTCCAGCTCTCTTGCGGTGTCGCCGAGCCCGATCGCGATGTGATGACTGGGTCCGTGCTGACACCATTCGTCCATAAAGACGTGCATCGGCTTGGTGACGCGAATCCTGCAGTTGGGATTCCCGATATTGAGAATTTCGCCACTGATAGCCTCAGCGGTCGAGTAAATCAGTTTGAACGTGGGGCCAGCGGCGAACTGGGTCAGATTGAGCAGGGTCACCGGGCCATTGGGAATTTTGAAGTCGATACCGAGTCCGTGTCCCGTTTTACCGTGATGAACCGTCAGATGCTGGAGCTTCGCCCTTCCATCAGCGACGTTGATGTTGGCCGGGCCATCGTGGCCGAACATGAAGAAGTTTTCGTCGAAGTCCATTGAGAAGAATTCGACGAACATCCCGCCCGCGCCCAACAAGTCCATGATCTTCATGGCCATTGCTGTCTTCACGTCGCCCTCGGTAACTCCCGGTCGACCCAGGGCGGCAAGACGCGACACGGCCAACGAAGACTGCGCGCGCAGTTGTGTGACTATCTCCTTCTCTCCCCACCAGTAGTAACCGAACGCGCTGATGTCACGCTTGGTGATCACCTCATCGAATGCGACTGCAATCTGCGCGGAAGTCCGCAGGTGTTCGTTGGTTACAGTCTCATCGACGTCATACATGCTTCGGAACTGCTCGAACATGTTTTCAATCTGCTTCGAGCCGACCCGGGCAAAGGCATTCTCGATTTCCTCGACTTCGGGTCGATCCAGGAGCCTCCCGGTCGCCTTCAGGAGGCGATGCTCGTCGATAGGCATGTCTGTCATGCCATCGTAGGATTTTCCGATCACACCAAAATTGAGCGACTTGAATACCCGTGCGGCGGCAGCGCCGAGACAGTCAGATCGAATCTCGGACCAGAATCGGGAATCCTTGAAGTGACCGGTGCAGACCTTGAACTTCTTCCCGAGCTCGACGAGCGTGCCCGCATACTCGGGAATACAACACACCCCTTCGTGGTGAAGGTAGATTGCCGTATCCGCCGATCGATAGTCATAGGAGCTATCTTCGTGCGCGTTGACGACCCGGATAGGGACGGAAATCGAACGTGCCACTGGAGCGATGCACATCCCAGTGGTGTATCCGAACGGAAAGATCAGAAGAATGTCGATTTCGTTCGCACTGAAGAAATCGACGGCGGCCCTCGCCTTCTCAGGCGTGTCCACCAGATCCGGCGCGACCACATCCCCAATGTCAGATAGATGCCGCCGAAGAGCGGAATACATTGCATCGCCCATTTTCTTGAGCTGAGGGAACTGATCCCAATAGATTCGATGGCCGGTCGGGAGAACGCCAATTCGAGGACGGGGTCTTCGTTCTGTCAGGGAAGGCAAGATCTCTCCCACAAGAAGGTTATGAAATGTAACGGCAGCAAACATCTGCCGGCGAATTCGTCGGAGCCTAAAGTTTTAAGACGGACTCGAGAGAGTTTTCCTATAGTTGCGCCGCCAATATCGATCGTTGCATTACTCACGCCACGGTCAAGTCAGTTTGGACCATCGCCATAGATAATTTGTACTCCTTATTTCACGCATCGCGTAGACCGATGGCGATCGGTGCACGCGACGCTCGGACAGCAGGAAACAGACCGCCGACAAATCCAATAGCCAGGGCCCACTGCAACCCATTCCAGAGCAACGCTGGCGAGACGCTGAATTCAAACATGACCTGACCATTCAATCCGAGGGTCGACGCCGTGAAACCATCAAATAGCAGCCAGGCAAAAGCAGCGCCGATCAGCCCACCCGATACGGCCAGAAACATCGACTCGACCAGCACCGCAACAATGACGGGCATACGGCAGAAGCCCAATGCGCGCAGAGTTGCAAGCTCACGCCAACGTGTTGCAACGGTGGCGTACATGGTGTTTAGCGCACCAAAGAGCGCGCCGATGGCCATGATCGTGCCAATGGTGGCACCCAGGATCCGGGTAATGCGAGCCAGGGACTGTGATTGCCGGTTGTAATAACGCCGGGTCGTTTGCGTAACCACTTTGAGCCTGGGGTCCCTTGCAATCGAGGCCTCAAAGGCACCCATCGCATCGGCCGAGGTCAATCGCTGCGTAATCGATGTGATGCTGCCACCCCGGCGGAACGCCGACGCGACAACGTCCACGTCGGTCCATATTTCAGAATTAAAGGCATCGCCTGAGTCGAAAACGCCCACAACGGCCCAGGACTGGCCGTTGAGAGTGAGCTTTGAGTTGAGATCGACGTCCGTAAATTGACTTTGCACGCCGCGACCCACAATGACTTCATTTACGCCGGGTTTGAATTTCCGACCCGTGACGATTCTGACTCGGGGACGCAGCTCCCAGGCAGACTCTCCGATTCCCCGAATCGCCACGATGGCAGGCGGCCCGCTACCTTTCTTGCGCAATGGAGCTGCAACGAGTATTTCCGCGGATGAGATTGGATACCCTCGCGAATCTTTCGACACCTGCGGAGCCTGGGTTACCAAGGCAGCCGTTTCCAGCCCAATCACAGAGCCGGACTCGGATTGCGCTCCGGAAGACAGGATGATGACGGTATCGTCCGTGCCGGTTTGTCTGAAAGTAGCCTCAAAACCAGCTCCCATGGCCAATAAAGCGACGAGCACCGCCACGACGCCCGCGATACCCACAACCACAACGGCAGCCGCGCCGAGCCTCTGCGGTATCGTTTCAATCCCCATCCAGGCGAGTGACCAGGCCTGCCGTCCTGCCCGCGTCGTTATCATCGCAACGGCTCCTGAGACAGCGCCAATTAGGAGCAACCATGCCGGCATAGTAAAGAGCGTAAAGATGGGAACCGCGACCGCGATAATCATCACGCTGGCGAAGCGAATGTTGTTAGATGCGTTCATTAAGGGGAGAAGCCCTGCTCAACTCAACGTCCGCGTAAGGCATCCACGACTCGCAACCGCAGACCGCGCCTTGCCGGCATTGCGCCTACGGCAAGCCCGATCACGACGGCAAGCGCAATTCCGCGTGTCCAAATATCGCCAGTGACCACGGGCATGGGCAAAATGTCGTTCAACACGACACGCAAAGCGACAACGGATACCTCGGCAAGAATGAGCCCTACAGAGCTTCCGACCAGGAGAAGGAGAACAGACTCACTCAATATGAGACTCAGCACCTCGCGGCTCGTAAAACCGATGGTCTTGAGGACTGCCATTTCCGCAACGCGCTCACGCACGGCCTGAGCCATCGTATTGCCGGTCAGCAGCACGAGCGTGAAGAAAACCGCGCCCATGATTGCACCGACGATCAGCCCAATGTCGGCAAATTGCCTGACGAGGTTTGAAAAGAAGGCATTCTCGCTTTGGGTCAGAGTCTCATGCGAGGAATTGGCTGAAAGCGCGTCAATCGCGTGCGCTACCGAGTCAGCCTGATTTGGGACGATTACGGTCGCGTTGTACCAGCCGACGGTGCCCTTCTCTGACGCGCGGGCTTCGTCCAGATAGGTCCAGTGAACCAGGACTGGAGGCATGACATCCTTCGGCTCTGGCAGGTCGTAGATGCCAACGACATCGAATGCCCATGTGGTCGAACCATCCTTCTGAGCAATGTGCGTCTCAAATGGAATCTTGTCTCCCACCTTCCAGCGGTACTTCCGCGCAAAATCCGCACGCACGAGCGCCCCGGTGCGTGTGTTCTGGTAGCGCTGAAGTTGCGTTTCCGCAATTGAGACTTCCGGATATAACTCGAAAACAGAATCTGCTTGCGCTTCAATCGGAACGAAGTTGCCGGAGTCCTGATAGGTCGCGGGCAGGGAACTGCCGAAGGTCGTCTTGTTGACTCCAGGTAAATTCCGAATTGCCGAATCCAGGCTCACCGGCAGATGCAAACCGCCAACCTTCGGTGTGGTGTATAAACGATCAACGCCGTGCACGCTTTGACCAGCCTCAGCAAACGTAACCCGCACTGAATCCAACAGTCCAAACAATAGAAAGGCTGCCACGATGGATAGCAGCGTGAAAATAGTACGTACCCGACGCCGAAACATTGATGCCCAGATCAGGCAAAGATATTTCACAAGACCGCCTCAGCAGACTCAACCAGAGTTCCTTTATCCAGGTATAGGAGTCTGTCGGCATAGGCAGCCGCTTTCGGATCGTGCGTCACCATGACAATGGTCTTGCCCTGATCATGGTTGAGCCGCTGCAGGAGCAACAGGACTTCCGTTGCGGACTTTCGATCCAGATCCCCGGTAGGTTCGTCGCATACGAGCAAAGGTGGATCAGCAACGATCGCTCGGGCGATTGACACTCTTTGTTGTTCTCCACCAGAGAGCTCAGCGGGCTTGTGATGGATTCGGTCGCTCAACCCGACGAGACTCAGCGCCAAACCCGCATGTTCTTTTCGTTGAGCTCCCGTGAGCCTGGTCAGGAGCAACGGGATTTCAACATTCTTCCCGGCGGTCAACATGGGCAGCAGGTTGTAGAACTGGAACACGAAGCCCACGTTGCACGAGCGCCACCGCGCCAATGCGTCTTCGCCCAATTGATCGATACGCGACCCGGATATCTCGATGTCCCCCTCGGTGGGCACATCGAGCCCGGCAATGAGATTGAGAAGACTACTCTTTCCGGATCCGGACGGCCCCATCAAGGCAACGAATTCACCTTTGCCAATGTCGAGATTGACGCCGCGCAGCACCTCGACCCGATTCGGACCACACCTGTAGTCCTTACTCAGATTGCGAATTTCAACGATGCGATTCATCACCCGCTCCTCGATGAGGGCCGCGCAATCTTTGGAGTCCTAACCAGTTGTTGGCCCCATCGCCGAAGCAGCCAATTCTTTTTCTTATCTTCAGTCGACCGCTGCGTCGGATGAGCGATGTTATCGTCCGGAAGTGGCGATGGTCCATAGATACAACTTTCAACACTCACGTTCTGATTCTGCAGCATACGAGCGCTAAAAAGTCGCATTCTGGCTGTATCACTCGTCTTCCAGTACTACAAGTAGAAGCCTGTAGACGCACCTTCGGGAGGATCGGATGAGCAGGAAGCACGCTAATACCGCCATACCCGAGGCTGTGCGTTGGTTTCATCGCTTTCGGATCAGGGGTCCGACTGCCTTGGCGCCCGACGAATCCGCGGAGTGGGCGCGGTGGTCAGCCGATAAAGCCCATCAAGCTGCGTTCCAGGAGGCCGAACAGCTGTGGGAAAGACTGCGGCACCTGAACGGTGTCGCTCCACCAACCCAACAGGAGCTGGACAGCGACGGCTACGATCCTGAACGATCCATATCGGAGTGGCTCGCTCAAACCAAACACAAGAAGGCGGGTCGCTGACTCCTATCGGGAGGGAACGCCGCTCTGATCGACGCTCTTACGCATGCTGATAACGATTCGGTCGTCGCTCTCGATCACAATGATCGGGAGCGCGATCGTTAGCGCGCGGAGCCAATCTGTTATCTGGTCCTCGAAGACGGTCCCACTGAACAGCAGATTGCCCACGGTGTCGTCAGCCAGAACGATCGGTTTCTTACTGTGAACATTGACGCTGGGGATGACGATCTTCAGCGGAACGCGCAGATATTCGAGGTGTCCGTCTTTCCATGCCTTCCGCGCCTGCGCCGGCGTTATGGCGTCATCACCGTGGGAAACTGAACTGAAGGAGATGGCGACAAGACACGCCGCGAGAATCGAAGCCCGTTTGATGCGCGGCACCCCTAAGAATTGCCGCTTTGCACAAAAGCTATCCATTCGGCGGGATTGTGAGCAGAAGTCACACGAATGTCACGCCCCAACGTAACTTGCGCAGTTAAGGGGCAGCGGCTGGCGATGTGTCCTCTTCGGAATCCGCCACTTCGTCCGAATTTCGTTGCTTCGCTTTCCTGGCGGCCTTTCCCGAGACCTTCTTTTCGAGGAGATACTCCATCGCTCGTTCGACGAGACGCCTGGCGCTGTGGGTCTTGATCCCCAGCTTCTCGGCGACTTCCTCGTAACTCGCCCCCTCCAGCCTCACCATGATGAGTGCATATCTGCACTTGGGTGGCAGGTCTTCTACGTTTTTTTCCAAGGCCTCCAGCTCCTCTCTGGCTAGCCAGATATCCTCGGGCGACGCCGCTTCTTTGTTGCCGCGAAGCGGCTCATCCTGGACGTATGCTTCACGCACGATCCGTTGTCGCACCCAGTCTGTCGCGATGTTTTTGGCTGTCTTGAAGAGATAACCGCGCAGATGATTCACCTGCTGAAGATCGCCCAGTCGAAAGATCCGACAGTAGGCTTCCTGAACAATGTCCAGCGCGTCCGGACGGGACCGGACCCATGAGTAAACGTAACTCACCAGCGCATTGTTGTTTTCGCGAAGAAACTGACCGAGATCCTTCTCGGCGCCTGCAGTGTCGGGAGAAGGACTTTCAGCTGACTGCCCAACGAGCCACGGCGCGACAGTCTCGCTTTGTGTAGTCAACAACAGTCCTCTCCCCTACGGCAGCGTCTAATCGCGCAAAATCGCTCAACTAACGACTGTCAGTGATTGAATTTGCACGCTCTTATTCTGGAAGACGAACCGGATATAAATCTCCGTTAGGAAATCGACATACGTTTGCAACGATCGCGTGGCAGGCGAAAGAGAGGTTGAGCGCGCAATAACTGCGACCAACCCTTGGCCGGGGCATGTTAGCTATCGCGGCGCAACGGACTGCTCGCCGAAACCATATTGGGTTCGGCGGCCAAACTGTTTGGACTACGAACCGATCAGCTGAAGCGAACCTGGTCCAGCAAGGAAGTAAAAGGGATCCCCGCCTTAGCCAGGAACTCCTTCAGCTCCTCCGTCGAAAACATGTCGATGTTGAGCTCCATGAGCTCGTGGACCCACTCTGGAGAGAGCTCGAGGATCTCGCCGATCTCCTGGCGAGAGATGTTTCGCTCTCGGAAGTAATCTTCCATCGTCAGGATGATGTCAACCCGAAGAACCAGGTCGAGAAACTCTTCCGGGTTGTTGGACATCTCTTCGAGAATATCCGCGTATGTGCAATCCACGTTGGCTCTCCGTGACGACATGTTTCCGCCATCGCGGTACGGATACTAACGAGCTTTTTTCGGGTTCGCAGCCGACAAGCGTCGGAATTTTTGGCTCAGTTTTTGGGCAGTTTATTCAACCAGTCGACGACGATTCCGGCGAGGGCTATGCGGTGATCCTGAAAGCTATGGTCACTTTCTATAGTGATTCCGGTGACCTTGCCTCCGGCTGCGGTCACGGCCTCGGCTAGCTTCCTGTTCTGCTCCCCACCAGCTTTTGACGCGCCAATCACCAGCAGCGGACAGTGCGTCAGGCTTTTCGCCCAGGACAGGTAGTTCCAATCAACGCGATGCGCCACCACTTCGTTGGCGATACTGATCGGCGTGGCGCCCTGCAGCGAGTTGCCCAGGTCATCAAACCGATTGGGGGCATGTTTCTGCAGGTCGGCCGGGCTCTCCTTGCTGAATTGTTCACCGGTCGCGCCCGCATTCCAGGCGTCGAGGAGGACGGCACCGAGAAGGTGGTCATCACCACGGGAGTGCGCGGCAGTCGCGAAACCGCCCATGCTGTGGCCGCCCAGAACGATCCGATGCGTATCTATTCCGTATTTGGCAGCGATGTCGGGCTGGCGCACGAAGGCCACCGCGGCATCCACGTCTTCGAGTACGTGTGCGATAGAGAAGGTCCCGGGGCTTCCCCATGACCCACGGTAGTGCATCGTAAGCACGTTCCAACCGGCACGGCGGATCGCCTGCGCCAGATCCAGGTTCTGCTCGTTACCAGGGAATCCGTGCAACAGCACGATCGTTGGATGAGGGCCGGCGCCGCCCGCCAGGTAGAACAAGCCATTCATTCCCACCCCATGGCTGGGGATCAGTACCTGAGCGGAATGCGGAGGGTTGGCTGGATCCGGCACCGGATCGGCAATGACGGCAGACGGAATCGGATAGGCATGCTCATCCGCCTGAACCATCCCCGAAAGACCGACTAGCAGCCCCACCCCTACCCACATCTTCATAGAGCGCTCCAACCGTTGATGTACTGCGAACCCCAAGCTTCCGACGACTCTGCCGGTCTCGATGCCGATTTGCAAAGCACCCTTGATGGAGTCGGGTTCCGTAACTCTTCAAAATCTCGGACAACAGTCGGAGGCGTAGTTGGTCTCACCAACCTAAAATGACGAGTCACTATGTATTCGCTCTGTTTCTCAATTGGGTTCGCAATCTTCATGGCCGGACTTCTGATTGAGGCGCTGCTCTTTCGGGCCATTCATGCCGACCCACCTTCGATGTACCGTCTATTCGCCGTACGCGACAACCTGATCCGTCTGGTGATCGAAGGAAAAGTACAGCGCCACGACCCGTACTTCGAGGCGATCTACAGAAACGTAAACATCCTCATTGCAGGGTGCAGAAGATTGAGCGGGCCCGATGGATGGTCGCTCGCCAAAGCTGACGGCAAGCACTTGGCACACCATCTCGGTGAATACGTTGAGCTTTCGGAGCTGCCGCGTAATTCTCTTCCGGCGTCACTCGAACCGATCAGCTGGCAGCTTCGGGGCGCCCTGGAGCACATAGTGCGCCATCACTTCGGGCTGAGCGTCCTGATAAATGCAAACCGCCGAGAATCGGCGCGAATTCAAAGAGCCAGAGCAAATGCCTTGCTGAGAATGATGCCCGACCCTGCGTGCGCAGCTTAGTTTCTGTCAGGCGCCTCGTCCCCTCGGCACAACTGCGAGTGACGCTCAGCGCGTGGGACTTTCGATAACTCCCTGGCCGCCGCGTAAAAGCGCACCAAGTCCCCACCCTGCTCTGCCAACAGACGCTGAAAGCCTGGAACGCACTGGTAGTAAGTCGCAACAGAAGCCAGATGGGCATTGTTGAGACCTTCTTTCAACCACGACTCGTAATATTGATGCCCCTGCTTGCGCTGAAGCGCACGCGCTTCGTCGGTTAGCTCCGCGAAAATCGCAGCCTTTTGCGGCCGCAGTTCGTCGGGCGAAAGGCCGGAGGCGTAGAGCTTCTTCAGCCGCTCACGCCCTCGGGCAAACAAATCGATGAACGCATTCTCGTCAGCGTTCTCCTGCAGGAACTCTTTCATCAGGTCAGGATGCCCTTGCGCCTTCAACCAACGCTGCAGACCCTCATCCTCCACAGTTGTGGCAAACGCCTCGTTGAACTCTGAATCGTTCTTGACGTAGAGGAGTTGATGAGCCAGCTCGTGGAAGATGATGGCAACCAACTCGCTATCCCCATAGCGCATCATCGTGCTCAGGACGGGATCAGCGAACTTACCCAAGGTTGAGTAGGCGGGCACGCCACCAACAGTTACATCGAAACCCTTCGAATCCAATCCAGCCGCGAACTTCCGCGCGTTCTTCTCTTTGAAGTACCCGCGGTAGGCCACGCACCCGGCGATTGGAAAGCACCAGTGTTTGGGTTCGACAGAGAACTCCGGTGTGGCAACCACATTCCAGACCACAAAAGGGCGTTTGACGTCCGCGTAGGTGCGGTAACTCCGGTTGTTCGGCAGGTGCAGCTCTGTGACTGCGAAGTTGCGGGCGTCGCGCACGTCCATGAGGCGCGCCTTTAAGGACGCAGGGGTGGCGGAGTCGGCCACAACTTTATCTATGGGACGCCGGGCTTTCAGAACGCCCATCTGGCCACCCGCGGCCTGGGCGAGATACATCGTGCCGCAGCCGGAAAGCGCCAACGCCAAGCTCGCAACGAGTAGAACCTTGAGGTGCGTTAACATGTGCATATGGAAGTTTACTTGGTTGGGGGCGCGGTTCGGGACAAGCTGCTCGGCTTGCCGGTTCATGAGCGGGACTGGGTGGTGGTGGGCGCGCGCCCCGAGGAGCTCGAGAAGCTGGGATACATCTCGGTGGGCAAGGAGTTTCCGGTGTTTCTGCACCCGGAAACGAAAGAAGAACACGCCCTGGCTCGCTTGGAGCGCAAGGTCGCTCCGGGCTACCGCGGATTCACCACCCAATTTTCCCCGGACGTAACGCTCGAGGATGACCTCAAACGTCGGGATCTCACCATCAACGCGATAGCCGAGAAGCCGTCGGGCGAGCTGGTTGATCCGTACGGCGGCCAGCGCGATATCCAAGCGAGAATTCTGCGGCACGTGTCCGAAGCGTTTGTTGAGGACCCGGTGCGGATCCTTCGGCTGGCGCGCTTCGCGGCCCGATTTGCTGATCTGGGATTCACCGTCGCGCCGGAAACCTTGGCGCTGATGAAGCAGATGGTTGCTTCCGGCGAAGTCGACGCGCTCGTCCCGGAGCGTGTGTGGCAGGAAACCGAGCGGGCGCTCGGCGAGCAGCGGCCCGACGTCTTCTTTCAAACACTGAGAGACTGCGGCGCGCTGAGGGTGATCTTTCCCGAGATCGACGCTCTGTTCGGAGTGCCTCAACCCGCAAAGTGGCACCCCGAGGTAGACACTGGCATCCACGTGATGCTGGCACTTCGATATGCAGCGAAGGTCGGTGCGCCAGCCTCAGTGCGCTTCGGCGTGCTGACACACGATTTGGGCAAGGCGCTTACACCCGAAGACATCCTGCCGAGCCATAGGGGACACGAGGAAGCGGGCGTGCCACTCGTTGAAGCGTTATCGGAAAGGCTTCGCGTTCCAAACGGCTTTAGAGACCTTGCTGTGTTGTGCTCCCGCCATCATCAGCTGGTGCACAAAGCTCCAGAGCTTCGGCCCGAAACGATGCTGAAGCTCTTTGAAGCAACCGATGCGTTCCGTCGCCCCGAGCGGTTCAGCGAAATGCTGCTCGTATGCGAATCAGACGCGCGTGGACGCACCGGGTTGGAAGATAGGCCGTACCCACAAGTGGCCTATCTCCAGCGCGTCCGAGACGGCGCCGCGGCAGTTCAGTTGACTGCTGAAGAAAGAACAGGCCTCAAAGGCGCCGAAATCGGCGAGAAGATCCGAATCCGGCGACTGGAGGCGATCACCGCGGTCCGAAAAGAATTCGCAGGCCAGTTAGCAGCAGGATAGCGCGAGGCCTGCCAGAAGCGCCGGCGGGCAAGCACCAGCAAGCGGTCGTTAGTGGACGACGCCCTGGTGCAACATCAAAAGGAGCGCAATCCCCAACACGATGCGATACCACGCAAACACCGTGAACCGATGGCTCTGCACGTAACGCAGCAGCCACTTCACCACAATGAATGCCACCACCCCGGAGATGACAAACCCCAGTCCGAGCTGTGACCAGTCAGCGTCTCCCAGATCATGACGCGCCTTCAAAAGCTCGTAGGCCGTCGCGGCGAACATCGTTGGAATGCCGACAATGAACGCGAACTCGGTAGCCGCAGGCCGCAATGTCATGCCCGCAAGCATGGCCGCGAAGATGGTCGCCGCTGAGCGCGAAGTCCCGGGGAGCACTCCGGCGGCGATCTGCCCAATAGCAACCCAGATGGCCACTGACCAGGTGAGGTTGTCCGACTTTGGCTTGCCGGCAACGTACTGCTCGATAACGAGAATGGCGACGCCGCCCACGAGCGTCGCAATCGCGATTGGAAACACCGTCACCGGCAACTTGAATCCCAATCGGGTGGCGACGAACCCCAGGACCAGGGTGATCAGCACCGACACCGTGAGCTTCATGAGGTAGTCGCGGTTCTGCGGCTTGCGCGTATTCACGAGCAGCTCGGTCAGACGACGTTGGTAGATCAGGACAATCGCCAGGATGGCGCCGGCCTGAATGGCTACGTTGAAGAGATCTGAACGTGCGCCCAGAAACTGCTCGGCAATGAGGAGGTGCCCTGTGCTCGAGATGGGCAGGAACTCGGTGATGCCCTCGACGATGCCGAGGACAATGGTGCTCAGGGTATCGGACACGCTGGTTCGTCTCGCTGGGGTTGAGGCGCCGGTATGGTACCCGGAACCGATCGAAAGCGGCCCGAATTGAAGCAGTTACGGGTCGAGCTCGCTGGGACGCGCCCCACGAATTCCGACCACCAGGCTTCGCGTACCCCGGCGGACGACGAATGTCCACCGGCCAGGCGACGGCTGCCCCATCCATCCCTGAGCAGTGTATTCGGCTGCTGCCTCTGCTAGACGCTTGGGCAAATCCGTGCCGGGCCGTAGAAGCTCGACACGAAGCAACCTGCCCTTCTCATCCTCCACGACCAGCCACGCATCGCGCGGCAGCTTCTTAGGCATCGGGACGGGAGGTTCTTTGTTACGTCGTACTGCCATAGGGAGATATTGCTCCAGGCAATATCGTCCTCAGCAAACCTATTTTTCACCACTGTACGCAGACGTTAACAGAGGCAAACAGCCTATCCATAGGCTTCCGTGAGTCGTGACTGTATGTTTCGGGAAGCACACGACTGCATCGATCAGCTCAACGCTGCTCAAACAGGCAAGCCAACAACCGAGCTTTGTTTGTTAGGTCTTATTGCCTCTGCGCCGCCGCGGCAGCGCAAAAGCCCTTCTCAACAGTCTTGCAATAAACCGCTGTTGGCACTTCGAATGAATCCGCTTCTCGCTCCAATGTCCCAGCGGTATGGCATCCGGAATATGCACGCTCACCTTGTACAGACCACTGCCATCAAACGGCCCGCTGACATGTCGGTCGTGTCCGAATTCATCTCGACGTCGGCGCCGGTCAACGAAGTCTTTCGACTCCGCGAGGCTGTACTTGACGAGTAGCGCAGGATCCGACGCCCCAAACTCGACGCACCAACCTTTGTAAGCAGGGCTACCGTCCCACCCCAGATGCATTTCGCCATCGAAGTATCTGACAGTCACTTTCAAGCCCGGATAGCGAGATTGCAGTTCAAACGCGGCGTGCAGACCACCGTCAGAGGCGTCAAAGAAGCCTCTGACTTCCTCCGAGCTGAGTGTCTCGATCGCCAACTTCGGGATGCCGTCCGGAAAGAGAGCAACAACACCGGGAAGGAGCGGCCCAGTGATTGCGAGGTTGTCGATGCAATACGAAACGTCGATGAAACCCCGATGGTTTTTGGCCGCCCTGCTGGAGATCACCATCAAGCCGAATTCGGACTCCACCACCTGGTCGTATGGAGTCCGATCCAACAGGTCGGCGCTGATGCAACGCATGCGGAGGATGTCGTCCCTATGGCCCCGATAGCTGATGTCTGCACCGATCTGACCTTCGGGATCACAGGTGAAATTGCGAATCGAGATGGTCACCGCCCCGTGCGTTCCGATTTCCAATGTGGCTGAGCGAGTTGCCAGCCTTGGACCAAGAACAGTCATGCGCCAGCCTCCTGGCTGTTCGGATTTCCATACCCTGTATGACGGAAACAGCCGGGCTTTCCGTCACCCGGCCGACAGTGAGCGTCGAAGATCCTGGTATGCAAACCCGCGAAGGGGCACATCTAGGTCTCGGCATAATGCCATTACCTTGAAGGATTCGCCCATCTCTCCTGGCATGAGCAACCGCCGAGCTTCGCCAGCAAGGCGGGCACGCAGCGCAACATCATCAACTTCCATCGTCATGGCCTCAATGCCGGTGCCGAGCAGGAACGCCGCCTGTGTCACGAACCCCGCAATTTCCAGCCCTGCGGCGAGGCCTGCGTCAGCCACGCGCGTGAAATCCACCCAGGCAGTTATGTCCTGAACGCCAATATTGATGAACGGGTTGTCATGAGCGCGCTGTTTGAAATAGCAACGCAATGTACCGTCAGCGCGTTGAGGGTGATAGTAGTGGGCACGCGGGAGCCCATAGTCAAATAAAAGCAGCGCGCCCTGTGAGACGCATTGGCTAACACCCGCTATCCACGGGTCAACGCGAGAACAGACTTCTGAGATATACCCGTCGGGCAGATCCTCAGCAGGAATATCAGAGATCTCCGATGATGACTCCTGCCAAGCAAAGCCATCGCCTACGAGCGCAACTCCCAACTCTCTTGCGTGACCCGCACGAACAACAAACCGCTGAACGGGTAACGCATCCAGCACCTCGTTTGCGAGCACGACCCCTCGCATAGGTGCAGCCGGCAATCTATCGAGCCAAATTACGCGGTCGCGCAGTTCCTTGGGCAGTTCCCCTAAACGAGCGCGCTGCCGATCCGCTAAATCCGCACTCACTTCGAGAATGTGATACTTGTCTGGAAGGACACGGATCTCGGCCAGCGATTGCAAAACACACGCGGCCATCCGCCCCGTTCCCGCACCCAGCTCCAGAATATCCCCGCCGGTAGCAGCGAGCACATCAGCGCACTGCCGAGCAACGCACCGGCTGAACAGGTCAGAAACTTCCGGGGCCGTAACGAAATCGCCGCTGGCACCCAGCTTTACAGCACCCGCACTGTAATAGCCCAATCCGGGCGCATACAGGGCCATCTCCATGAAATCCGCGAAGGAAATCCACCCGCCTGCCGCGGTAATCCGCTCGCGAATTAACTCCGCAGCGGCACGTGAATGCCGTTCCTCATCAGGGGACAGCGCGGGAAGCATTGAGTGCGACGAAGATGCAGTCATAATCAGGCTCAATGGCTACCAATCCAGACCGACCCGCCGCACTGAACGGCAAAGCCGCGCTGATCACGGGAGCAGCGCGCAGAGTGGGCGCCGCTATCGCCCGCAAATTGCATGCTGCGGGCGCGAACATCGTTCTCCACTACCGAAGCTCCGCGGAAGCGGCGGAAGCCATCTCCAACGAGTTGAACGAGCAACGGCCCAATTCCGTGGTGATTGTCGAGGCGGACCTGCTGGATGTCGGTCAGTTGCAGGCGCTGCCGGAGATTGCGACGAGCACCTTCGGCTCGCTGGACATCCTCGTCAACAACGCGTCGACCTTTTATCCGACACCGGTAGGCGACATCACCGAGATCGATTGGCACGATTTGATGGGGACCAACCTCAAGGCGCCGTTGTTCCTTTCGCAGGCAGCCTCGTCCGCGCTCCGAATAAGCAACGGCCTGATCGTCAACATCGCTGACATCCACGGCCAACAGCCACTTGCCCGTCATACGGTGTACAGCCTGGCAAAAGCTGGCGTCATCATGCTCACAAAATCGCTGGCCCGTGAGTTGGGGCCCAGCATCCGGGTTAACGCAATAGCGCCAGGGCCTGTCATGTGGCCGGAAGATGGCATGGACAAAGAACTGCAAGCGAAGATCATTGATCGCACGGCGTTGAAGCGCGGAGGATCACCTGACGATGTAGCGCGCGCAGCTCTCTTCTTCGCAACCGAAGCGCCGTACGTCACGGGTCAGATTTTGGCGGTGGATGGCGGTCGGAGCTCTGCGGGCTGGTAAGCTTCTCCGAAGGAATCCGTTCCATCGGGTGAGCGTCGCGATCAAAGCGCTGCCACAGCTCACCGATCGTCAGTCCACCCGTCGGATGCACAACTTGCGGAGCAATCTCCGCCAACGGCCCCAACATGTAGGGACGTTTCAGCAAGTCCGGCCGGGGCAGAGTCATCGTCGGCTCGGAACACACCACGTTGTCGTACAACAGCACATCGAGGTCCATACTGCGCGGAGCCCATCTAGGTGCATTGCGAGGACGGCCGCAGAGTGATTCGACGGAGTGCAGACGTTCAACCACCTCCCGCAGAGTCAGATCAGTCTCGAAACCAACGACACCATTTATAAAGTCGTCACCCTCAAATCCGACCGCCCGATTGCGATACCAGGATGAGAAACGCGCGCCCGGAAACAAACGCGCCAATTCCCTGGCAGCCTTGGAGATGTTCGAGTCGGGATCAACATTACTTCCAATGGCGACATACACGTCAGACATGAGTCGCTACCGTGGAAGATCAGCACGCGCGCGTTCAATGGACACGCCAACGTCGCGAGACCCACGAATCGCACCAGGCTTGTTGATAGACAACCGAACCCACTCAATCCCGAACTCTTCGAGCAACGTCATGGCGAGCCGATCAGCCAACGTCTCTACCAACTTAAACTCGGACGCCTCGACGAATGCGATCACACGCTTTGCGACTTTCTTATAGTCGAGTGTGTCCTCAACTTCGTCGCGGATAGAAGCAGCGCGACAGTCAACCGGCAGCTCCAGGTCGATCACAACCGTCTGTTTGACCCGCCGTTCCCAGTCGATAAAGCCGATGATGCATTCGACTTCGAGGCCCCGGAGGAAAATGATGTCAGGCTTGGTCATAGCTGAGGTAGAGACTCCAACGGCCATTGTGCGCGCGCTTTGATGGCGAGACCGTCGTGTTGCCCCGCTGTCAGCCGGGCAAGACCGGCGACCGCGATCATCGCAGCATTATCGGTGCAAAACTCGATGCGAGGATAGTACACGCGACCGCCCCGCTTGCTCACGACATCCGCGAGCCTCGCTCGCAGCTTTCGATTAGCACTCACGCCTCCCGATACGACCAAGTCATCCAACCCGGTCTGTTCCAAGGCTCTTAGAGACTTCGCCACGAGAGTCTCAACAATCGCCTCCTGGACAGCGTGCGCTACATCGGACTTCAAGTCGTCCGTCATAGCAGGCTGCCCCCGCACGGCATGTAACACCGCGGTCTTCAGCCCAGAGAAACTGAACTCCAGTCCCGGACGATCGAGCATAGGCCGGGGAAAGTTGAAGGCACCGCCCTTCGCCGCGTCAGCAATCCGAGCAAGCTCTGGCCCACCCGGGTACGGCAGGCCCAGCAGCTTCGCCGTCTTGTCGAACGCCTCACCAGCCGCGTCGTCACGGCTCTCACCCAGACGCTGGTACCGGCCAATCCCCTGCACTTCTATGAGCATCGTGTGGCCACCCGATACTAAAAGTGCGACATGGGGAAATGGCGGAGGGTCATCCTCGAGCAGGGGCGCTAATAAATGTCCTTCGAGGTGGTGGACGGCGACGGCTGGCACTCCCCAGGCGTACGCAAGGCTGCGCGCCAGGGCCGCGCCCGTCAGCAACGCCCCGATAAGACCCGGGCCGGCCGTATAGGCGACTCCGTTCAGGTCCCGCGGTTCAGTCCCCGCGGCAGCCATGGCGCTCCGGACCAAAGGCAGCAGCTTATGGACGTGATCACGGGAGGCCAGCTCCGGCACTACCCCCCCATAAATACGGTGGAGCTCCACCTGGCTGAACAGTTCGTGGGCCAAAAGGCCGTCTTTGGAGTCCAAAACAGCCGCCGCGCTCTCGTCGCACGAGGACTCCAGGGCCAGAATTCTCACTGTTTTTGCCTTTGCCTCTCGGCTCAATTAGAATCCCCCGCCCTTTTGCCCAACCCCCAATTTCTGAGGTTTCGATGCCGAGCGTCCGAGTTCGAGAGAACGAGTATTTCGATGCCGCCCTTAGGCGTTTCAAGCGCGCCTGCGAAAAGGCCGGAATCCTCACGGAATTGCGCCGGCGCGAATTCTACGAGAAGCCGACTCAGGAGCGGAAACGCAAGAAAGCGGCCGCCATCAAGCGGCACATGAAGCGTATCTCCCGCGACGGGATGCGGGCTTCGCGGTAACCCAGCCATGGCTGCTCTCAAGGACCGCATCACTGAAGAGATGAAGAATGCGATGCGGGCCGGCGAAAAAGAGCGGCTCGCAGTGATCCGGCTCATCCTGTCCGCCATCAAGCAGCGGGAAGTCGATGAGCGGATTCAGCTCGATGACGCCCAGGTGCTGGCGGTCATCGAGAAGATGGTCAAGCAGCGCAAGGAATCCATCGCTCAGTTCGAGGCCGGCGGGCGAGCCGATCTCGTGGCCAAGGAACAGGCCGAAATGACTGTTCTCCAGACCTATCTCCCCACGCAGATGTCCGACGCCGAAGTCGACGGGCTGATTGCCGAGGCAGTTGCGTCCACGGGCGCCACCTCCATTAAAGACATGGGCAAGGTCATGGCCGCCGTCAAAGCGAAGGCTCAAGGGCGTGCTGACATGGGCGCCGTCAGCGCCCGGATCAAGCAAAAACTGAGCGGCTGAGGCTCGTGGCAGCGCTGCTGGAACCAAGGTCCGCCCGATTGGGCGACGGCATGGTACGCAGCAGCGGGACCCTCCTCGTGCCGATGGGCCATTAATTGCCCGGGCGTGGCCTCCTCACTGTCGCCTGCCTCGTCTTAATTGCTCTCAGTTGCATTTCCGTCGTTCGAACGCTCGAGCGCGAACGGCGTCTACTGAGTAAGTTGCGGGCGCGGGACGGTGGTCCGGTGCCGCTGCGAGATCTCACTGACGATGAACGGGACTGTGCGAAGTCCCTCGCCGATGCAGGTGTTTTGACTATCCGCCAGAACGAATGCTATGTGCGTTCTGCGCAGCTGCCCGTCTTCAAGCGCAAAAGGGTGCGATTGGCTCTTTCGGGCGGCGTGATAGCACTGGTTCTGGCGTTGATTGTGGCTGTGTTGATTCTGCGCCGGTGAAACGCTGGTAGGTCGCCCAGGAGCCTGTCTGACTAATGGGCGCCGTCGCGAGGGCGGCCCCCAGCGAGCAGCTTTGGGCGATCGTTTCACGCGCATAGTCGATACTATGTAAGTGAAAGGATCGCCCAAAGATGCCGCTGCGGGCCGGCCGCAGCAGGCGAACATTAGTCAGACAGGCTCCTAGATGGGATTGATCCCCCAAACCTTCATTGATGAGCTGATTGCCCGCGCGGACATCGTGGAGGTGATCGGCTCGCGGGTGACCCTGAAGAAGGCGGGGCGTGAATACAAGGCGTGCTGTCCGTTTCACAACGAGAAATCCGCCTCTTTCTGGGTGAGCCCCGAAAAACAGTTCTATCACTGCTTCGGCTGCGGCGCGCATGGAACCGTCCTCCGATTCCTTATGGAGCACGACCACATGCCCTTCCCCGAGGCTGTGGAAGAGCTGGCTACTCGTCTGGGACTGGAGGTCCCACATGAGGGTGGGAATGCTCCCGCCGGTCAACGTCGAGTTGATGAGCCGTTGTATGACGTAATGGACCGCGTATCGCGGTTCTATATAGAGACGCTCGCGAAAGACGCGCGAGCCAAGGCCTACGTTGCGAAACGTGGCCTCGATAGCGAAACAGTAGAGAAGTTTGGCATAGGTTATGCACCTAACTCGTGGAATGACGTCCTGCGACGCTTCGGTGGCACTGAGGACGGGCGGCGTGCGCTTGCCGACCTCGGGCTCATCGTCGAGCGCGAACGGGGTCAGATCCGAGATGGGGACCGGCACTACGACCGCTTCCGCGACCGGATCATGTTTCCCATACGCGATAGCCGGGGTCGGATCATCGCGTTCGGGGGCCGCATCCTGGACCAGGGCGAGCCGAAGTACCTCAACTCGCCGGAGACTGTGCTCTTCCACAAGGGACGCGAGCTGTACGGGCTGTACGAAACTCGTCGCGCGCGCACCAACCTCAAACGTCTATTGGTCGTCGAAGGCTACATGGATGCAGTGCGATTGCATCAGTACGGTATCAATTTTGCTGTGGCGACCCTGGGCACTGCGACAACACCTGAGCACTTCAAAAGGATTTTCCGGCTGGTGAGCGAGGTTGTGTTTGCATTTGATGGTGACCGTGCAGGGCGGGCAGCCGCCTGGCGAGCGCTCCAACATGCGTTGCCCGAGGCGCGTCAGGGCCGGGAAATCCGATTTCTGTTCTTACCGGACGGGCACGATCCTGACTCGCTCGTCGGGGAGGAAGGAGCGGAAGCGTTTGAGCACAGGTTGGATGCAACCTTGCCGCTGTCGGAGTATTTGATCCGGGAGCTTTCGGCCATGTCGGACCTGTCGTCGGCCGACGGACGGGCCCGCTTTTCCGAAAACGCGCGCCCCCTGTGGGCCAAGCTTCCGGAAGGAGTCTATCGAGAGCTCATGCTGGCGCGGATCGCAGAAGTCGTGGGTATCGGAGCGCAGCGCCTCGAGGAGCTGTGGGCCTCGGGCAACCCGGGAATGGTTGCTGCTCCCACCGCTTCGCCACAGAAACGCGTTCCCGTCCGAAATGTTCACGGGGGTCGCGGCAGTCTGGTGAGGCAAGCGGTGCTGCAGTTGGTGAGCTACCCCGTCATTGCACAGGAAGTCAGCCAGCTCGAAAGGGAAGCCTTGGACGGCAGCGAGGAGCCTGGGATTCCGTTATTGCGCGACCTGATCGACAACCTGCGGGAGCATCCAGCCCAGAACTCGGCGCAGGTCATTGAGCGCTGGGCGGGTAAGCCGGGTGGGGATTCACTGGAAAAACTCCTTCAGCGCGAGCAGATCGTGGCCGATGCAGTCAATGCGGCCGCGGAGCTGCACGGCGCGCTGGGCGAGCTGGCCCACCGGGTGGTGGAGGGACGTCTGAAAGCCTTGGAGGAAAAAAGTCTCACGAGTCGGCTCGGTCCGGAAGAACTGGCCGAGTATCAACGACTTACGTCAATTCGAGGCGCCCGTGCCGCGCGCGGCGGGTAGCAAAGGAATTTGGCGTTTGGACTCCTGTCAAATACAATTGCGCGCTTTGCCCGATGAGTCCCCCTTGTGTTGCTGGGGTTGCGCCAGCAGATAGGGGATCGTCTCCTTTCGTCATTTCTACACTATGACATCAAAGCAAAAGCCTTCGACCACCACCGCTGCCAAGAAACGCCCTGCAGCCAAGACGGTTAAAGCTGCGGCCGCGGAGAAATCCGTCGCCCACTCGACCCCGCCTGCCCGAGAGAAGGATCATCGTCCTGCCAAGTCTGCCGCGGCTCCTGGTAAGAAGGCCGCCGCTGCTGCTGCTGCACCTGAGCCTGTGGTTGTTGCCGCGACTCCTCCGCCGCCTCCTGCACCGGCCCCCATGGTGGCCGTTGAGGCTGCTCCTAAGCCAGTTGCTGCAGCTAACGGTGGCGCCGCCAAGGCCCCTGTGGATAGGAAGGCAGCTCTCGGCGTCGAGCGCCGGACTCAGGCCGTCACTGAAGACCGTCAGTCTCAGCTCAAGCTTTTGATTGCCCGCGGCAAGGAACAGGGTTACCTGACCTATGCCCAGGTAAATGACCACCTGCCCTCCGAGATCGTCGATCCTGAGCAGATCGAAGATATCGTCAATACAATCAATGACATGGGCATTCCGGTGTACGAAAAGGCACCGGATTCCGAGTCGTTGCTCCAGACCGAGCCTTCCCAGCCTGCCGACGAAGAAGCGATTGAGGAAGCTGCCGCGGCACTGGCTGCTCTCGATGCCGAGCTCGGCCGTACGACTGACCCCGTCCGCATGTACATGCGTGAGATGGGCACCGTCGAGCTGCTGACCCGCGAGGGCGAGATCCGCATTGCGAAGCGCATTGAGGAAGGCCTCGATGCCGTCCGCAGCGCGCTGGCCATGTACCCCGCGACTTACGACTTCCTTCTGAGGGCATACGAGCCGGTGAAGGCCGGCCAGGCTCGCCTGGTCGACGTCATCGTGGGCTTCATTGACCCGAACGCGCCCGACGTCATTGCCCAGCCCCAGAACCCCACGAAGATGGAGTTGATGGAGGCTGAGGAAAAATCGGACGACGAGACCGAAGAAGGCGAGGACGGCGATAACTCCGAAGAGGAAGCCGTTGACACGGGTCCGGATCCGGAAGAGGCCGCGGCCCGCTTCCTGTCCATCGCCAAGGGCCATGCCGCCAACCTCGATGCCATCAAGAAGGCGGGCGCCAAGGAGCCAAAAACTCTCAAAGGGCGCAAGAAGCTCGCCGATGAGTTCATGGAGCTCAAGCTGTCTCCGCGCATGTTTGATGCGCTGATCCTGAACCTGCGCACGCATGTCGCGGAGGTTCGGCAGCTCGAGAAGGAAATCATGATCATCGCCGTGCGCGACGCCGGCATGCCCCGCAAGGACTTCATCACCTCATTCCCGAAGAATGAGACGAGCCCCCGTTGGCTGCAGAAGCACGTCAAGGCCGGCAAGAAGTACTCGGCTCCGCTGGCGAAGTTCAAAGACGAGATCGAGCGTCGTCAGAAGAAGCTCGAGCAGTTGGAAGTTCAGTACCACCTTACGATCAACGACATCAAGGAAGTGAACCGTGATGTGTCGATCGGCGAGGCCAAGGCCCGTCGCGCCAAGAAGGAAATGGTGGAGGCCAACCTGCGCCTCGTCATTTCCATCGCGAAGAAGTACACCAACCGCGGTTTGCAGTTCCTCGACCTGATCCAGGAAGGCAACATCGGCCTGATGAAGGCCGTCGACAAGTTTGAATACCGCCGCGGTTACAAATTCTCCACGTACGCAACGTGGTGGATTCGCCAGGCCATCACGCGCTCGATCGCCGACCAGGCCCGCACCATCCGTATCCCGGTGCACATGATCGAGACGATCAACAAGTTGAACCGCATCTCCCGCCAGATGCTGCAGGAAATGGGCCGCGAGCCCACCCCTGAAGAGCTGGCCGTGCGGATGGAAATGCCCGAAGACAAGGTGCGCAAGGTTCTCAAGATCGCCAAGGAGCCCATCTCGATGGAGACTCCGATCGGTGACGACGAGGACTCACACCTTGGCGACTTCATCGAGGACACCTCCGTGGCGTCCCCAATCGACCAGGCTACGATGGAGTCCCTGCGCGAGACCACTCACTCGGTACTTGCGCAACTCACCCCGCGGGAGGCTAAGGTCCTCCGTATGCGGTTCGGTATTGACATGAATACCGACCACACCTTGGAAGAGGTGGGTAAGCAGTTTGATGTGACTCGGGAGCGGATTCGGCAGATAGAGGCCAAGGCGCTTCGCAAGCTGCGGCATCCTTCTCGCAGTGAGCAGCTGCGGAGCTTTTTGATGGATGACTGACTCGAGTAACAGTGCGACTCGAGGGAAAGGCCCGGTGTTCGTGAGAACCCGGGCCTTTTTCTTTGGGGGATGGGAAAGATCGGCCAAAATGAGCGCGGAAACCGTCACGAGACATTTCGCCCGAAGCGCATAAAAAATTGCGGAACGATGTCGAACTCGGAAAAACCCGTTCGTCGTTCCGATACCAGGCCGAAATCGAGCTGGTCAGACTTAACAGGAGAACGACGCCGATGACTGTCCATTTCAACACGCCGCTCGTACGCAGCGGTATTTGCGCCCAGCGCCCCAAACTGGCCGGGTTGCATGTGCTCGTCGCTGCGCTGATTGCTGCAACGATGGGCCTGCATGGCGGATTGTCGCAGGCGGCCGAAAAATCGGCGCCACCACCTGCGACTGCGCCTGTGGGAACACCTCCAGCTGGCGCGTACAAACTCGACAAATCCCACGCCAGCCTGATTCTGCGCGCGAGTCACCTGGGGTTCTCCACCTACACCACGCGCTTCAGCCGCTTCGATACGGAATTGAAGTTGGATCCTCGTAATCTATCCGCCTCCAGCGTGGTGACAACCATCGACGCTTCCTCATTCGAGATGGATGCCGCGCCGCAGTTCTGCATTGACGTCGTGAAGGGGCCGCAAATGCTCGACACTGCGAAGTTTCCGCAGATCGTCTTCAAGTCCGAGAAGGTCCGGATGACCGGGGCGAAGTCGATGGAGATTTCCGGGACTCTCACACTGCATGGAGTTACGCGGCCAACAGTGCTCGTGGCAACTTATAACGGCGGTTATGCCGGCTGGCCTGGCCTGGATCCGCAGGCGCGGGTTGGTTTTTCCGCCCACGGATCGTTCAAGCGGTCAGATTTTGGCATTGCCTATGGCGTGCCTGCTCCGGGTACGACGATGGGTGTTGGTGACTTGATTGAGTTCTCGATCGAAGCGGAGTTCACTGGGCCACCACTGGCAGCGCCGGCGGCTCAGACACATTGAGGGCTCAGGAACAAAGATGTGAACTTCGTGCTACATATAAGGCAAATTTGTAGCACGAAGAGCACAAATGCGTCGTCAGCGCGGCTGTAACTCATCCGCGCGCCGCACTTCACCGTTGCTTTCTGACTTTGCCAGAACGAGGCTTGAAAACATCTGTGAGACTCCAGAGATACACAGTGCTCCGACTTGCTCGCGCCACGTCAATGAACTCACGTGTAAACCCGCCAGAGGCCAGATAGAGAAGCGGCGAATCGTCCGCCTGTGCCGCATGGGCCCATTTCACTCCAGCTTGTGCGAGTCGCTCGAGGGAGTTGAGGTGATGGAGGTGCCACCTGGCTTCGAGCGGTTTGGTATTCCATTTCACGGCTCCAGTCAGTACGCGCCCGTCCGCCAGTGTCGCGGCAATATCAACTTCCAGCGACTGGCCTTGTCGGTCTTTTCCCTCCCAGCGGCCCCATTCCCGTGCCACCGGTAACTGCAGAGTTGGTTGTAACCATTCGTATGCTTGCTCAGCAACCCGCTCAAATATGCGGCCGAGATAGGTATCTATCCGCGGCTCGATCACGTGCCGCCAAAAGTACGCCGGATCGGTACGCTCGAGGGCAGCTTCATTGTGACTAACGAATTCGTAATAAAAAGCGAACGCTGGATCAGATATGCGATAGCGGTACGGCGAAGTGGATTTCGAGCCCAGATTGCGTGTTCTGCTAACGTACCCAAGGTCGATCAGTCGCTCGATCTTGTCACGCAAAGGCGTATCAACAGTAAGTCCAGAGCGCTGCGCGATCTCGTTGACCTCGGTACAGCCGTTGCCGATCGAACGCATGATCGCCTGATATCTTGCGATCTCTCGCAGCCCTTGCTCCTGCAGGATCGCGGTCTCGACGAGCCCTCTGACTTCGCCTCGCGGAGCGAGCATGAGTCGCGCGGCATTATCCGCAAGGGATTGCGTTGGTCTAAGGGCATCTAGATAGCGGGGTGTCCCACCGAAGATTCCATAGGCTCCGATACGGTCACGGGTTGATCGGAAGCTCGCCATCCTGGCCGCGTACCAGTAGTTGAATGGCTGCAGCGCCGCCTTCCACGCGAAGCGTCCATGCAACGGTGCGCCACCTTCGTCGAGCGCTTCAAGAGTCCGAACCGATGAGCCCGCGAGCACCAAAACGAGCGCACGCGCTGGCCTTCGTTGTTCCCAGGCTGCATTGAGTTCGGAGCAGACACCGGCCAGTTCCTTCGGGTCTTCGCCAAGGTATTGGAATTCGTCCAGAACAATTGCTTTCGCCCTGTTCAGCTCCAGCAACAACCTGAAGATGGTGCGCCAAGTGGGATAATCCTTCGAGTCGAGCACTCCTCCTGTCCACGAGGCAACGTCGCGTACGAGTTGCTCCCGGTTTTGAGCCGAAGTAGTCGCAGCGGCAGTCCAGTAGAATGTCTCAGCGGCAGGTAGAACGTGAGTAAGGAGATGAGTCTTTCCCAAGCGTCGTCTGCCGTATAAAAGAGCGAGTTGCGGCGATTTCTGCTGTAGCAGCCCGCGCAACTCCTCCTGCTCTTGTTCTCTGTCGACGAAATGGCTCATTGGTGAGATAACTATACTCTTTCAATAGTATACTACTTAAATAGTATAGTTCAGTAAACCCGTGAAGACGGCTCTCAGGAGGCCGAAGTATCTGGAAATCCGAGCTTCGCGATACTGGCATGGGCTGTGACTATCCAAATAGCCTGCTATTGAAATTCCACTGCCAGGCGCGATACGGTTTTGCCAGAGGCCGTAAGTCACAGGGATTCCCATTTCGACAGGTGGCAAAAGCGCGATGACGTTGGAGACAAACCCTGTCCATACACCCGCAGGAAACTACGCGGTGTTCGTTCATCTGAATGCTGACAAGTCACCGCTATACCGCGCCATCCTCAGCGTGTTCGTCGCAGAGCGCGCGCGCTTTACACTGGCGCTCCGGCCGTCGGAGGTTCACGCAGCACTTACAGCGTCCGACGCGAGTGTCTTTGCTGGTGAAGAGATCGAAACAGCTCTACGCCAGCTGTGCGACTGGGGCAACCTGGACGACTCGCAGGATAATGCGGAAGCCGCCTCCATCGAGGAGTTCTACCGGCGACGCCGACTCTACCAACTTAGTGCCATGGGCGAGGCGGCAGAGCAGTCTCTCGCCACTTTCGAGGAGTACCTTCACCGCCCCGGCGAGCTACAGACGACGGCACTTCACGACATTCTGGAGTTCCTGGATGCCTTGGGCCCCCTCCTCGAGAGCGATCCTCTGGACGACGCCAAGTTGCACCTCACGTTGCTATCGCTCGTGGACCGATTCGAGCAATTGACCTCCCGCGCTCAATCCTTCATGCGGGGTTTGCAGCGTACGGTCGATCTTCACGGTATCTCCGTCGACGCATTCCTCGCGTATAAGGAAAAACTGGTCGACTATCTCGAACGTTTTATCGGCGAACTGGTTGTCGCCAGCAATCGGGCCGCCGAAGCAGTGCTCTCATTGGAGTCGATCGGTGTGCATCGCGCTTTCGGCGCGGCAGCCCGCCGCGAACTGGCAGATGCTCTCGATCCAACTCCCGAAGCGTTCACAGCTGCAGAGTTGCGCTGGCAACAGCGTTGGGCCGGATTGCGGCGCTGGTTCATAGGGGACGGTAGTCCGTCGCAAGCGGAATTACTCAGAGCTCGTGCGCGTTCTGCGATCCCGGCACTCCTGACTGCCGTCACGCAAATCAACGATCGCCGCTCCCACCGAGCGGACCGAGCCGCCGACTTCAGCACGCTTGCTCGTTGGTTTGCCGAGACGCCCGACGACCCCACTGCACATCGCCTTTGGCGCGTAGCCTTCGCTCTATCACCGGCCAGACATTTCCGTATCAATTCAGAAACCCTCGACGCACGCTCGCGAAGAAACGAGCCACCGCGTACAAGTTGGCTCGACGCCATTCCCATGTGGCTTACTCCTCGGTTGCGCGCCAGCGGTCGAACTGCAGCGCGGGGGGTGGCATCAGCAACAATTGACCGCACCGCCGGGAAGGCGTATCTGATGCATCTGGCAAGTGAGCAGGCTGAGCAACTTCGACGTGCGAGCGACCAACTTCTGCGCGGTGGACGGCGCCGTCTCGCGGAAATGGGGCCTCTCGATCCTGTGGAATTCAAACTCTTTCTGGAATTGCTCGCGCAAGCACTGGCTGCGCGCGCCAGGAGAGATGGCCCATCATCCGCCTACTCGTCGGACGGAAGCTTGAAAATTGTTCTCGAATCACTGCCCGACGCGCAGTGGGTGGATGTACCGACAACCGATGGCATTTTTCATGGGCGGGACCACTGGATCACCATCGAACCCGCAGTCGAATCAGCGTCTTGAGTTCCCTAACACCCGCGTCGGATCCGATTGACAATACGCGCCGTGCGCGCATCGCGCGCCTTCGCGAGGAAACGGATCCTATAGTCGCCGCAGAACGTCGAACGGCGCTGCGGGCGCTACTACGGACCCCATTACTCACACCTGATGGAGAACACTCAGGAGAATTCGCGCTGATCAGACGTCATCGCGAATGGTTGGCTACTTGGTTTGCCCACCATGCGAACTGGAGTCTATCGGTCACGGCGGAGGTTGCGCGCCTGCGCAAGACCCCGGCAGTGACAACGGACTCGTCTCGTGGAGCGATGGATGCACGAAGCGAAGAACTATTCACTCGCACACGATATGTATTGCTTTGTCTCGCTCTCGCCGCCCTCGAGCGCGGTGACCGACAAGTCACTTTGGGACGGCTCGCCGAGGCGATCACCAGTAGCATCGCAGCCGATCCAGGTTTTGTCACAGCGGGATTTGCCTGGTCACTGGACAATCAAGGCGGACGTCGGGACTTCGTTCACGCATTGAGATTTCTACTCGCACTCGGCGCCCTGCGCAGAGTGCAAGGCGATGAAGAGCGATTCGTCCACGACAAGGGCTCCGATGCCCTCTACAACGTGATCCGGCCAGTTCTCGTCGTACTCTTGGCCTGTAGACGCAGTCCATCCCTTGTCACAACGATGGACTTCGAGTCACGACTCGAGGCGCTGACAGAGGACTCAGGCAGACCGGACACCATCGAGTCACAGAACCGCGCTATTCGAGCCTGGTTGGTGAGGCGATTGATCGATGATCCTGTTCTGTATTACCAAACACTCTCAGCAGAGAATCGCGCCTATCTCGATCGCCAACGGGGACACTTGATCCCGGAACTCACCGCAGCCACGGGTTTGGAAGCCGAAGTTCGAGCCGAGGGAATTGCACTCGCAGATGCGGATGGTGACTGTACTGATATCGGTCTACCCGAGGAAGGCACTGAAGGTCATCTGACACTCCTGCTCGCTACCTGGTTCGCCGGGAAGTTGCGAGAAACCCGCGAGTCTGCACCGGGACTGACTACTATCGAAGCCGTTCGTCAGCAAACTGCGCGGCTCATCCGTAAGCACCGCCATCACTGGCGCAAGGAAGTAACCCAAAAGGGGGCCGAGATCTGGTTGACGCAACTGGTTCTCAGTCGCCTCGCCGGTCTCGGGCTGATTGAGTGTCAATCCGCCGGCGTCATTCCACTGCCAGCAGTGGGCCGTTACGCATTGCGCGCTTCGCAGGAGCTCGAGGAAATCGTGGAATCAGAGGCGCTCGACTTCGAATGACTTTCGCTGCCCTCCCCGCCCCGAGCCTCAATCGGTGGCAACCCCTTCGCTCGGGTCTGCTGAATCTGTACCGCTACGATTACGAAGAATTCCACTTCGAGGACGGCCGCCTGCTCCTCCGCGGTAACAATGGTACCGGCAAATCACGCATCCTCGCGCTTCAGCTACCCTTCCTCCTCGATGGCGAAATAACTCCGAGCCGAGTCGAACCCGACGGCGATATCGCGAAACGCATCGAGTGGAATCTCCTGATGGGACGCTATCCGGAGCGTACCGGCTACACTTGGATTGAGTTCGGCCGGCGGCTTGCGGACGGTACAGCCGCTTACGTAACACTCGGCTGCGGAATGCGGGCGATTGCCGGCCATACGGGTCTTCACAGTCGCTGGCTGTTCGTCACATCACAACGCATTGGAAGCGATCTCTTCCTGCAAAATGCACAACGGCAACCTCACGGCGCTCCGCGCCTCACCGAGCTCATTGGCTCGAATGGGCAGGTATTTAAAAGCGCCGAAGACTATCGACGTGCCGTTGACTTGGCGCTGTTCGGTCTCGGGCCCCGCTATCCACGATTACTGGAACTCCTGATCCGGTTGCGTCGTCCACAACTATCCCGAAAGCTCGAAGAGGATGAGCTCTCACAAACCCTCAGCGACGCTCTGCCTACTGTCAACACAACACTGATTGATGAAGTGGCAGAGGCGTTTCGCGGCCTTCAGGCCGATCGCGACTCTTTACGCGGGTTCGAAGCGACACGCGCCGGTGTGGAAACGTTCTTGCGCGACTATCGCGTATACGTACGCACAGCGATACGTCGAAGAGCAACTGCGATCCGCACCGCGCACTCTGCTTTTGAGGAGGAACAACGCAAAACCCGTGACGCGCAGAGGCGGCTGGCCGAAACCGAAAGCAACCTGGCGGCCCTCGAGAGAAATCAGGCCCGTCTCGAAAGCGAGTTGGCCGGGCTCGAAGAAGAGGTCAGCACTCTGCGTGCCAGCCCCGAGATGCGCACCGCAGATGAAATCGAACAGGCACGCAAGACTGCTCAAATGGGCAGTGATGCTCTCGATGCCGCCCGCGTGGATGAGACAAACGCGGCGGCGCGTTCGAGCATTGCCATTGGACGCCTGACCCGGGCAGAAGAGGAGAGCAACAAAACTCTCTCCCTCCTCGAGAACGCCCTCAGCGGCGCGGCTCATTTGGCTGCTGACCCCGGATTAACTGACGAGCACGTCAAGTACGTCGGCGCGGCCACCAAAGAAATTGGCGATGCATGGATACGCCGAGCTGAACCGGCTTTGAGCCGAACCACTCAGCTCAGGCGGGAACACGTCAAACACGTACGGGCGCTTGAGCTGGAGCTCAATCGCGCAAATCAGGCTCATGCAAAAGCTGAGGACGACAGGATTCGAGCCGCTGACGCCTGCACGGAGGCGCGGGAAGAAGAATTCACATCCAAACGAGCATTCGAGGAAGCAGCGGCTGCTCTGCTGAAAGCCTATCGCACCTGGTGTTTGGGTCTGCGCGAGCTTGCTCCCACGTTCGCTGACGCTCTCGAAGACTCGTTCAACATCTGGCTGGAGCAACGCGACGGAAGCAGTCCGTTACGAGAGGCCGGCGAAGCCGCTCACCTTGCTGCCGTAGATCGACTATCAGCGGAAGTTTCGAGGGTCAAACTTCAGATCGAGGAGATTGACCGAATCGGTGCGGCACTTCGCGATGAAATCAACGAGCTCGAACGAGGCGTGTCGCCCACACCAGATCCCACACGAACGCGGCCTGCCGATCGTGGCGGACGGCCAGGCGCACCGTTCTGGCGGCTATGTGATTTCCGTCCAGGAATATCATCCGAATCACGGGCAGGTATCGAGGCCGCGCTCGAGGCTTCGGGATTACTCGATGCATGGGTACTACCCGATGGCAGTGTAGTAGATCCAACAACCGAGGATGCCTTTCTCAGTGATCTAGCCGACGATGTTCCAACAAACCACCTGGGTCAGTGGCTGATCGCAGCAGTGGATGAGACAGCGACTTCCCCGGCGGTCCATCCCGGACAGGTCGAGCGACTGCTACAACAAATTGGCGTGGGACGCGAGAGCGGGTCACATTGGGTTGGCGAGGACGGCACGTGGAGGATGGGCCCACTGACAGGTCGCTGGACTAAACCCGACGCGGCTTTCATCGGCGAGACGACTCGCGCCGCCGCCCGTCGCCGCCGAATCGCGGAACTGCGCGAACAACTGGGCTTACGTGAGTCAGAACGTGCTGCGGTGAACGAAGCGTTGGCCGCGTTGGAAGGCAGACGAATCTCGGCAGACCGCGAGGCCGAAGCGATGCCCAGCGACCAGCCAGTCAACACTGCCGGCTATCAACTCGACCAAGCCACGGCCCGGGTCAACAGCACATTTATCGCACACGAGGTGGCTGAACGTTTTGCGCACGAAAAGCGCGCACTCCTCGACAGCGCCAATCGTACACTCGAGAAGGACGCCGGCGATCTGCGTCTGACCCAATGGATAGGTCGGCTTCATGACTTGGAGCAAGCGATAAGCGACTACGCCGCGGCACTGAAAGGACTCTGGCCTACCGCGCGGCACTGGATGTCCGTCGCTGCACAACTCGAGGCAGTCCGGCAGCAAGCGGATGAAGCGCGGACCATGTTGCACGACAGGTCAGAGCGGCGCCAGGCCGCTGACGAGACAGCGGCTGCGGCACTCAGCCGTTATCGGACTTTGCAGGAAACTCACGGCGCTGCCGCGGCCACGGTCCTTGCAAAACTCGCGGCTGCTGAGAAGCTCGTTGCGGGGCAGAAGGCAGCACTCGCAGAGAGTCGCAGCCAACAGCTCGCACAAACTGCGCTGCATGCGCAAGCCCGAGCGGACCACGATCGCTCTGTTGAGGAACGGGCGCGGCATGAAGATCTCCGGCACGTGGCAATCGAACACCTGCAATCGGCTGCCGCAGAGCGGCTCCTTGCTGAAGCACACTCGGATCTCACTCATGTCGAGCGCCCCCCTTGGACAACCACTCGCGCAGTGGAGATATCGCGACAGATTGAGCCGTTATTGTCCGACACGGCTTCTGACGAGGATAGCTGGCGCCGGCGGCAGAACACGATTTACAACCACGTACAGGAACTACGAGACCGGCTCATCGCGCAAGGTCATCAGCCGGAAACGCAGCAGTTGGAGGACATTGTGCTGGTGCGGTGCCTGTTTCAGGGGCAGCTCAACACCATGACTGAGCTCACTGATGCATTGGCAACTGAAATCAACGAGCGTCAGCACCTGTTTGCCGCACGTGAACAGGAGATCATCGAAAATCACCTGCTCGGTGAGATTGCAGTCGAGCTGCAAAGGCTGATCCGCGATGCGGAATCCTGGATATCGACAGCCAATCGCGAATTAGCGGCGCGGCCCACCAGCACCGGCATGCGCTTTCGGTTTGCGTGGGAAGCGGAGCCGGAAGGTGCGTTCGCTTCTGTCAGAAAGGCATTTCTGCGAACGAGTGAACTGTGGACACCCTCGGAGCGAACCGAACTTACGCGATTTCTGCAGGAACGCATCCGGGCCGAACAGATGGCCAACGAAGACGGCTCATGGCGTGATCATCTCTCGGGCGCGCTCGATTACCGGCGCTGGCATCGTTTCGTAGTGGAGCGCCAACAGGAGAATGTCTGGCGGAGACTGGATAAGCGGACCTACGGCACAGGCTCGGGCGGCGAGAAGGCTCTTGCGTTGACTCTGCCGCGCTTTGCAGCTGCCGCGGCCCATTACCGGGGTGCCAGCGAAAAGGCTCCACGACTCGTCATGCTCGACGAAGTGTTCGCAGGAATCGACCCTACGATGCGCGCACAGTGTATGGGCGTTCTGACCCAGTTCGATCTGGATGTCGTCATGACGAGTGAGAATGAATGGGGTTGCTATCCGACCGTTCCCGGTCTGGGGATCTATCACCTGACCGCCGTGCCCGGAATCGACGCCGTAGCTGCGACGCACTGGATATGGAATGGTACGGAACGACGAAAGGTCGACATTCAACAGCTGGCTGCTGTGGCTCCCGACGATAGCCCAAGCACATCAACGGATGACACATGACGACTGCAGACATCAACCGTCTGCGGGTTACGCTGGGTGCTCCGGTCCTGAATCGATTGCTCGAAGCCCTGCGCCGGCGGTTGGAGCTCGGGCGCGAGCTCGTTGGACAATTGACTCTGCGTGATGTGACGGCGGAGGAACGCCGAGCATGCGATGAACTATTCGCGCGCCGCCCCACATCAGGCCGCTCATTGACCGTTGATCTCGACGAGTTGGCTGTGCTCTTCCGGGAAGCTGACATCGCGTCTGATCTGACGTTAGCCGTGGAGGCGCTGTCCGGTCCGGTTCCCAACAGACGCTCCCTGGCCGCGGCTGTAGATACTACTTGGTGTCAACTGTTTGCCGACGCGCGTGACCATTGGACTAACGTGGGTCCATCTATGGGCGCCTGGCTCGAAGAACTGGCATCACAGGGAACGCTCAAGCGGCTGGCGTGTGGCGACCCCGCGCTGGGGTCTGAACTGCTCGGTGAGGTTGCGCTGGTCGTCACAGCATTGCCCGTTCGGGGCGAGCCACTCGCCGGCCTCGCAGCACGAATCTTCCGGGACGCGCACGCGCTGGATCCCGGCTCCGCGCGATCTACTCTAGCCGTGCGCGCCGCGGCTCGCTTAGGCGGCATATCTTTCGAAGATAACGCGGAAGGACGTCGCTCAGCCTGGGCCAGTGTGGGAGTCTACCTGGACGAGCTCAGCACACCCGCTTTGAGCTTGAATCTGCCGGCTTCGAGCAATTCGATGCTGGCTCAACTCCTGCGCACGGCCAAGCAGGCCGGCGAGCCATTGCATCTCTCGCTACGTTGGTTGCTACGCGACCCGCTCGATCAGGAGCAGGCAATTGCCAACCGCACTGTTTTCGTCTGCGAGAATCCGACGATTGTTGCGTTGGCCGCTCGACAATTGGGATCCCGGTGCGCGCCCCTGGTTTGCGTCAATGGTCAACCTGCCACGCCGGTGAAAGTACTGCTGAAACAACTCGTGATAGCAGGTGCGCGCTTGCGTTACCACGGGGATATGGACGGCAAGGGAGTGGAGATCACTGCCGCTATCCTGGCAAGTTATGGGGCACAGCCGTGGCGCATGGATGTGGAGGATTATCTGGCCGCGCCGAAGGGCAAGCCGCTGAAGAGGACGGTGCTGGCGACACCGTGGTGCCCTGCTCTGGCGGATGCGATGAATCAGGAAGGGCGGGGTGTGCACGAAGAGTCAATTGCCGATCAACTTCTCACCGATCTCGAATCCAATGCAGCGTGAACGGATTCACGCAACGGCTACACAGCAAATCCTGTTGGAAAGAATGTTCTGATTTTTCTATCGCAAAACGGACAGGAAATGGCCCGAATGTACGAGTCCGCCAATATAGCGCTCCGGAGAAGTGATGACTGTACGAGTACCCGGTGAGGCGGAAGACCACTGCAATTGGGTCGGAAACATCCCCAACAGATGTAAACCTGATGCCGACTCGAACTTCAGTCTGACATCCGTGAACATGGGGCGGCGGGCTCCAGCGGCAAAGATTCGTACGACGATATACTTGTCTTCGAGATCCCGGAGCGAGGGATAGAGACTGGGCCGGTAGAGCGCCCGCTCAGGATGAAGCACGACGAGGTTGGTTTCTTCTTCGAAGTGGCCGAAGAAGTAATAGGTGTCTATGCCGGAATCCCGCTCCCGATTCACGTCGACCGTGCCCGTCGAATCCTGCATCATATAGAACAACCAGTGAGCACTCGCATCGTCAATGTAATCAGGTTCGACAGATGCATGCCCGCGCCGGAATTGCACATTCAGATGCCGAACGAGCTGATGATCACGAGGAATGATCTTCACTATCAATGAATACTCGGCTCGCTTTCGCTCCTCGCCTCCTTCAACTTCCATTGTCGCCTCTGCCGCTTGCCAGCTGACAGCGGTGCCGTAACGATCGATCTTTTCGATGAGTTGGTTGGAACCTCTCTGTTGAATCGTGAGGTTCAGAGTGCCGAATGCAACCGCGAAGCCAGCCACAATGAGGCGATAGCGCCGCCGATATCGCTCCGCCAGGAACTCGCTGAAACCGCCAACCACACCCAGTACGATCAGTACGATTCCTAGAAGCATGCGGATATCTTATAGCTTTTCACCACATTTAATGTAGTTTGATCGCAGAGAGACTCACTCGCAGCGTGTCGTCTGCAGTCCTTAGAGACTGCTTACGCTCAACTTTCCGCGCTTGGCCAACTATTGGCTTTAACCCAGGAGTCCTCTCGATCCAAGGCAGGCATTGGGCCGTCTCGCCGGGGCGCTCCTGGCGAGTAACTATTTGGTTTCCATCGGAGTGCAACTATGAGCTCAGCCGCTGCGATTCTTTCGTCTGTCGACTTTTGGAAGTTCGCCATTCCTCAGCGCGCGTTGGGTGCGTTCTGGGGGCAGAGACACACGAGCGCACAATGCAGACCGACTCACTTGCCGAGTCGCGCCATCACTTTAGGACGCCAAACAAAATACCGCGGCACGACATCTGATGTTCGCAACGGACCATTGTCTACCTGTGGCCCGCCACTTTTAGATACGCCGGATGCGGGACCTCAGATCCATTGCGTTTCAATCTTTCATTCAACAATGCGATTCGGAACATCATGAACGACGGTCGTTCTTTCGAAGACTACGTGCAGTTCGTCTTCAGCTCGTTGCTCAACATGAAGGACGAGGGTGTCGTCGTCGGACGCAATGTGCAACTCGTCGACAAGTTCGGCCTGGCACATCGCGTCGATATTTTCTACCAGTTCGAGCGGGCGGGAATAACGCACAAAGTGGTCATTGAGTGCAAAGATCGCGGCCGACCAGTCGAAAATGGTGAGGTTGCCGAGCTCTATGGAAAGTTATGCAATGCGGGCGCATTGCGTCTGGTCATGGTTTCCCGCAACGGCTACCAGCGCTTAGCACGTGACTACGCCGATAAGCACGACATACTGCTCCTGACATCGGACGACCTTCCTCAGTTGAACATGTTACTCGCGCAGAGACTGCAATCAGTGGCGCTGCCCGATTCCACAGCGATAGGCGAACCGTTTTGGACCATCATGGAACTCGAAGACGGCGAGGTGACCGGCTCTTACTTTGTGCACGAATCCCCGACTGGAAAAAACAATTTTCTGTTCTATTGCAAGTTGCATGCGGAGCAGGCAATGGAGCAGATGCAGCTCGATAACCGAAGATGGGCTGTTCGAGGGCTGCCGCGCCATGCCCTGAGGGCATTTCTTCTCATGTTGGATATGTTTCGTGAGCGTAGCGGCGTGCAGCCCGCAGTATTGTTCAAGCCACCCGGCCTGGGACCTGACGAAAGCTTTCTATGCGTCCCGACAGAATGCAGTGCCTTGATGACAGAGTACTACGGTAGCGATCTGCAACTGATGAAGGCGCAACTTCCGCATCGATACTGAGCAGATCACGCTCTCTGCCCTCGACTTCGTCAACTCGGCTCCGCGGGAATGCGAGCCTGAAGTGGGTTAGATCCCCGCCTGCCCCAACAACGCCCCAATCTGCCTCAACAGCTGGGCAATCGTAGGATGGTCAGCTTCAAACCGCACCGCCAACTCCTCGATCCGAGGAGCGGTAGCAGAAACCCGGGCCTCCGGCGACACAGGCACAGCCGACACGGTACCCCCACCAGGCCCAGCCGCCCCCGTAGCTGAACCCTTGGCAAGAGCCCCATCAATATCCCGCATGACTGTCGCAAGCATCTCGCGCGACTCAGGGTCCACCGAGCTGGTAGAGCTCAACCGCTCATGCACACGCGCCAGCAGCTGGCGAAGGCTCTCATCCGTCATAGCAGAATCTCGTTTCGGCAATAGGGCTCTATTCTAAACCCCCGAACCGCCACTTAGTTGCGAGTAGCGGTATACGGCGAGCAACGACACGCGATCGGCGTTGCTGTAGCACCATGCGCTACGGCGCCGGCTCGCCATGTCGCGATAGCGGGCCCGCGCAGGGGCGGGATCCCGGCCGCTACAGCAGCCCAGCGTAGGACCGCAGCTCACCGCCGAAGTGATCCAAGTGCGAAGGCAACGCAGAAACAAACTCAAAGTCCGCAAACTCAAACCCCGGCCCGACCGTGCACCCGACGAGCGAATACTCACCCAAGCTCCGCGCCGCCTGCCAAACCCCGGTAGGAATAACCGACACGACGGCAGCAGCCGGCGAAGGCGGCGAAAGACTAGGCGTAGGCATATGAAGGGTGGAGGTCAAATCAACATCAAAGTGAGCAACGTCAGCTTCCGGCGTACCCGCAAACGCCTCGTCGGTGGCGGAGTCCGCACCCACGGGCCCAAGCAAACGCCGCTCAAACGTGCGTGTGGCGGGCGCGTAAGCCAACAACTCCAACGGCGCCCCGCCATAGAAATGCCACAGCTCATCAGCCTGCACCACGTGCCACCGGCTGAGCTGACTCGCTTCCAACAGGTAGTAAATCGTAGTCAACGCGGGGCGGGTGCCCCGCGCTGTTTGAACGAGAGTGGGTGAGCGATAGATCTCGCGATACCACCCACCCTCAGGATGCGGCTGGAGCGCAAGCTCCCGCACCAGATCCGCCGCCCTACGCGAGCTCATCGCAGCACAGACGCGGCAGACTCCGCTGCTGACTAATGAAGAGCCGGGTAGCGGCCGCCGAGATCATTGCAGCGCCGTCCCTTTCGTCTCGCGCAGGAACAGGAACCCGATGATGGCCGTCGCGCTGGCGACAATGACCGGGTACCACAGGCCGTTATAGATGCCGCCGGTAGCAGCAACGATCGCGAACGAAGTCACCGGCAGGAACCCACCGAACCACCCGTTACCAATGTGGTAAGGCAGTGACATCGATGAGTATCGGATGCGAGTTGGGAACAACTCCACGAGCCACGCGGCGATAGGCCCATAAACCATCGTCACGAGGAACACGAGATAGGCACACAAGGCGATCAGCGCCGGGTATGAAACCTTCTCCATGTCAGCTTTCGCCGGATACCCGGCGGCCACCAACGCAGCTTTGAGCTTCTTGCCAAACGCCTCACTGGCCGGCTTGAAGTCCGCTTTCGGCAAGGTGTTGCCCGCGAACGAATCGACCGTGACACTGGAGCCGATCTTCAGGTGCGCCACGGTGCCGGCCGGCGCGTCTTCGTTGGAGTACGGGACACCCGCCTTGGCCAACGCGGCCTTCGCAACGTCGCAGGAGTTGGTGAAGGTCTTCTTGCCGATCGGATCGAACTGGAACGAGCAATCCGCCGGGTCGGCTACGACAACCACCGGGTTCGTGGCCACTGCGGCTTCGAGTCCCGGGTTACCGAAGTGGGTGAGTCCCTTGAAAACGGGGAAGTAGGTAATCGCAGCAAGCACGCAGCCCGCGAGAACGACTGTCTTGCGACCAATGCGGTCAGACAACGATCCCCACAATATGAAGAAGGGCGTGCCGATGAGCAATCCAGCGGCAATGATGATGTTGGCCGCCTTGGAATCGAGCTGCAGCACCTTCTCGAGGAAGAACAGCGCGTAGAACTGGCCGCCGTACCAGACAACCGCCTGGCCCGCGGTCGCACCCAACAGCGCGAGGATCACGATCTTGAGGTTCGACCAGGTGCCGAACGCTTCGGTCAGGGGTGCCTTGGACAAGCCACCCTGGTTCTTCAGGTCGGTGAAGGCCGGTGACTCCTTCAACTGCAACCGGATGTAGACCGATATCACCAACAGGATGATGGAAACCCAGAACGGGATGCGCCAGCCGATGTCTTCAAACCCTTCTGTCGTAAACAGGTTGCGGCAGATGAGGATGACAATCAGCGACAGGAACAACCCGAATGTGGCCGTTGTCTGGATCCAACTCGTGTAGTAACCACGGCGATTGGCCGGCGCGTGCTCCGCGACATACGTTGCGGCGCCGCCGTACTCACCACCCAATGCCAGGCCCTGCAGCAGTCGCAGGGTGATCAGGATGATAGGAGCTGCGACCCCGATCTTGGCATAGCCGGGCAGGAAGCCGACCAGGGCCGTCGAGCTACCCATAATAATGATGGTGATCAGGAACGTGTACTTGCGGCCGACGAGATCGCCGATGCGGCCAAACACGAGGGCACCGAACGGCCGGACGAAAAAGCCGGCCGCGAATGCCAACAGGGCGAAGATGTATCCCGTCGTCTCATTGACGCCGGAGAAGAACTGTTTGGAGATGACGGCGGCGAGCGAGCCGTACAGATAAAAATCGTACCACTCGAACACCGTTCCTAAAGATGACGCAAATATGACAGTGCGGTGCGCGCGGTCGATACCCGAGACAGAGCCGTTTTGTGCGTATTGTGGTGCTGGTGTTGCCACGAGATCCCCCTGTGAATTTGCTTCCGTGCCCAAACGGGCCAGCCCAAAATAGGCCAGCCCATATGGGCCAGCCCATGGTCATGTGGGCCGGGGCACCGACTGCGGCAACACTACTCTCGAGCTTGCCTGCGAGTCAGCCACTCCCAGGGGGGATCACACCATTTTCTGACGACGCTGTCAGCCCTGCAGATGGAATTGGTACAGGACCAGTTCGTCGAAAGGCTCGTTCGTTGACATGACACTCTGCTGTCCGCTGTGGACGGAGCTGACCGTCAGCTCGGTTTCCTTGCGGCTGCCCCGCTTTTTGGCAATGACCCGGTAGCCCAGTTGCCGGGCATAGGGATTGGTGACCATCAGGGTGCGGCTGGGGCCGCTCTGGGTCACCTGGATGGTGACAGCGGGGTCTGGGCCATTCGCGTCCGGGACGGTCTTAGGACTCACGAGGGCGTCGCCATTGGCCACAAAGGACACATAGACCTCCTGGCCTACTTTGACGGTGACCGAATCAGGCAAATCGGCGCACGCGGCCTCTCTGCCGAGAGCCGCGAGGGTGATTAAGGCAAAACACATCCAGCGCCGATTCATGAACCCCCCGGGGTGTCGGCAAAACAACAAGTCGCTAATTTCGCAATGCAGCAGAAATGCTACGCAAGCTGCATAGGCAAAGAAACCAAAATGAGGGTAACCGGTGTCAATTTTGCCACGTGTCCAATTTGCGACATTCAGTCCGATGATCTGGGATTGAGTACCATGGAAGAACACGGGCCTGCGGGAAGCCCCTTATACAGGAACGATATGGATAAGATTGACCACCGTATCCTGACGCTGCTGGAGGACGACGCACGTCAGTCATTTGCCGAATTAGGCGAGCAGGTCGCACTTTCGAAAACTCCCTGCTGGCAGCGCGTCCGGGAGCTGGAACGGTCGGGGGTGATCCGGGGATACCGGGCGGAAATCGACTCCCGGCGGCTGGGTCTGCAGGTCGAAGCCTTCGTGCAGGTGACACTGAGCTCTGTCCAGCACGCGGAGTTTGAGGCAGCCGTGCTGCAGCACCCGGCGATCCTCCAGTGCTTCACAACAGCCGGCCAGGCTGACTATCTCATCCACGTGCTGGTGGAGGGAATCGCGGAGCTCGACAGCCTGCTGCGCATGGAAATCTCGCAATTACCAGGCGTTCAGAAGATTGAAACCACGGTGTGTATGAAGACGATCAAGCACCGCGCGCCGATCACCGGTTGTCTGCGTTGAACAACTGTGAGGCGAGTCACCAACATCTCGCCTTTGGTCTAATGGTTATAAGTGTCGCGTATTTCTAACATTTGACTCACTGATGGAGTGAGTTAGGTCTCTTAGCCTTCAGGCCAACAAAAGGACAATTGATACCTGTGCACGGATGCGCTGGCAGGGGTACGCGCGGCACTCACCGGAACGGCTCAAAGCGAGCTGCGTTGGCTGCAGCAGGGAATCGCAAGGAGCCGCCGTACCCCCGCCAAGGTTTCCCTTGGCCGGAGGTTCTGTTGAGCAATTACGACTGAGCTTCTTCCGTGGATTCTGACTCGGATTCGGATTCCGACTCAGCTCCTGACGAGCCGCCCGTCAACGACAGCGCCGTTGCCGATTCGCCGTTGGCCAGTCCCTTCCAGGAAAGACCTAAGCCCTTGCGTTTGCCTTTTTCAGTGAGTTTCACCCCGTCCGGGGCCAGTGTAATCATGTACGGCTTGCCGTCGATATCGATCTCGCGCTTCAGCAGCTTGTCAAGCTTGGTTGCCATTTCACCCTCATTGGAATGCGTCGAAAAAGGATTTTACCGCACTCAGGCAAAAGGGCGGTACGAGTCCGGCGTGATAGTGCTCGAGCACGGCCAAATCGCCGGCTGAGCCTCCCCCAGCGCTTGCGGAAATCAGTGCTTTTGCCGCGGCAAATCCATTCTTGACGTCAGTGTACGGGTCGCCGGACGAGGGTGCAGAGTCTACATCCAGCACGGTGAAAGTCCCTGCCCCCGTTGGTGGATTGATGTTCGTCCAGTAGTTTTGCATCAACCGGGTGTTCAGGAAGAAGGCGGTGGGGTCGTTCTCTCCGCCACACAGCAGCACGGGCGCGGTGGGAGCCCAATTACGCAGGTCGTTGGTCTTCAGGTCCTGCCGCAGTGTGTTGGTGGGCGCCGCGGCGGGGATCCCGGTGGTCACGGTCGGGAAACCGCCATCAGGCTGCGCTTGCGCATCGCGCAGGTATGCGAGGCGATAGGTGTTGGTGACCAGATCCGGCGAGCCAAATCCCTTTGCGAAAACGGGCGCCAGGTTCGTTGGCTGAGTGGCCGGTGTCTGCGCTGCAAACTCAGGCGCCGGAGGCGTGCTGCTGAACACAACGTCCTGCGGCAACTGGTTATTGGAATAGATTGTCGTGATCGGCGTTGTGCTCGGCAGCAGGGACCCGATGGTGGGTGCGTATTGCGCCTCAAACATGTCGGTGGGCTGGGAGTACAGGTTGCCGTAGGAGCTCTGATAGCTGGCGGTGATCAGCGCGAGATTCAACGCGCCGCTGCTGTTCACTTCGCCCTCGAAGATAGCATCCCCGAATGCCGCTAGCGCGTATGGCCCGGACATCGGTGCGGACGCCGTGACTGTCATGCCTGCGGACTGCATGGCTTTTTGCGCAGCCATGGCAACGAACCCACCCTGTGAATACCCTGTCACGAACAGCCTGGAGTTGTCAGTCACACTGGCAGCCGTCGACACAGGCAGAGCACTCCGCGCAGCGGTCACGACATCAATCATCTCCTTCGACTGCTGATCCGCGTTCAGATAGGGATGATAGGGAAGATCCGAGGTGTCGTAGCCCGCATAGTTGGGCGCCACGACAATGTAGCCACGCGAGGCAAACACGGCTGCCATCAGCAGCCCCTCGAAGGCATCCGAATTCTGGATCAGGGCGATGTTGTACGTTTTGTCGGCGGTCGTACCGTGCGCATACGCCAGAATCGGCCGCGGCCCTGAGCAGCCCGAATCGCTTCCCGTCGGCACCATCAGCGCCCCCGAAGCTTTGGCCGACTCACCCTTGCCACCAACCGTCTCGTACGTCAGCTGATAAACATCCACACCGCACTTGGGTGTGTATGCCAAGCTCAACAACTCCTTGCCAACGTCACTACCGCCAAGCAAGGTGACAAGATCCGTGGTCGAATACGCCTTCACGAGAGGCGCCGGCTTGGTCAGCAACTCACCTCGCGTCGGCGTAGTCGCCGGCGGTGGCGTCGTGGGTGGCGGGGTAGTATCGGAAGCGTCGTCTTTGCCTCCCCCGCATGCGGCGAGAAGCAAAAGACTGACGATGACTGGGAACGTGCGGGTTGAGGTCAACATGATGACCATGAAACTCACGAGTGGCCTCAAAGGTTCGCCGCGAACGCGGTAGAATCTTTTCACCGTGCAGGAACTTTCTGATTGGCTCGACCGCGAGGCCGTAACCCTTGAAAACCCCCACGGCCGCGGTCCCTATGTGCTGGTGTGCGATCACGCCTCGAACTGGGTGCCGACGTCTTTGAAGGGGCTGGGTCTGCCCGACAGCGAACTGGAGCGTCACATCGCCTGGGATCCCGGTGCTCTGCAGCTCGCGCGTCGCCTGTCGGAGCTGTTGGACGCGCCGCTGGTGCACGCCGCCGTCTCCCGTCTCGTCCTCGATGTGAATCGCGATCCGAGTCACCCCGGCTCCATTGTCACGCGCAGTGAGGACACGGACATCCCGGGAAACCAGGAAATCTCAGCCGAGGAGCGCGCACGTCGCGTTCAATCGATTTACGAGCCGTACCACCGCACGCTCGATGAGGTCATAGAACAGAGTGTTGCGCGTAACCAGTCGCCGCAGATCATCTCTGTCCACAGCTTCACTCCGATCTATCGCCAGGAGCAGCGCCCCTGGCACATCGGGGTTCTGCACGGCGCCGACGAGCGACTCTCGCGACCGCTGCTCGAGTTGTTGCGCGCGGATGGCGAGTTTTGTGTTGGAGATAACCAGCCTTATGCGCCCACGGATGGCGTTTATCACACGCTGCACCGGCATTGCACGAGACAGAACTCGGACGCAGGAACGAATCCGCACGCGCCCCTGGACCTGCGCTCGGTTCTCCTCGAGCTGCGCTCGGACACGATCAGCTCCGAGGACGGCCGCGAGCAGTGGGCATTGCGGCTCGAACGAGCGCTGCGGGCCATTCATTGATGAGCGCTCTCCCGGTAGACTGCGGGCCGGGGATGCCAATGCCTATTCTTAAAAAAACCGGTCTCTTGATGAAACAACCAGCCGATGCCACGCGTGGGCAAGCCGTGGAGGTCCGCTTCGGTCAGGTGGGGATCATGCAGGTCCGACTGCGCACCACCCAACCGGGCGAGATCCTCGACGAGCTGACGGGGAAGACTGCCACCGCGCCGCACTTTTTTGATCGCACGCCCGTTTGCCTGGATTTGAGCTCGCTGCCGAAAACGCCTTCCGCGGAAGACATTCGCGGCGTAATTGAAGTCGTGAAGCGCGCGGGAATGATGACGGTGGGCCTGACTCATGGCGGCACCGCCATCGAGGAGCTGGCGAATCAGCTCGAGTTGCCCGTGATCCATCACGTACGCGCGTCGACGAAAACCGCGCCCGTGGTGCAGCCCGCACCGGCGTCAGTTCCGAGCGCTGTGCCCGCATCCGTGGGGCAAGAGGCGCTGGCGCCAACGCCTGTACCAGCGTCAACGCCCGTGTTGACGCCAGCGTCTGCGGCAGCAGCTCGCCGAAGCGCCGCTGCAGCTCAGTCAGCCGCTGCAGCTCAGTCAGCCGCAGCCGCTCAGTCAGGTGCAGTCGCTCAGTCAGCCGGAGCACCCTACTCAGCCGCGGCAGCCCACTCGCCGGCGGCAGCTAATCCATCTGCAGCAGCTTACTCAGCCGCAACTCGTTCGCCGGCGGCGGCTAACCCATCTGCGGCAGCAGCTCCCCCGCCTGCTCCGGAACTCGCCGCCGCGCCACCCGCACTGATGCAGCATCAGCCGGTGCGTTCAGGTCAGCGCGTGTACGCGCGTAACCGCGATCTGATCGTCACGGCTACAGTGGCTGCTGGGGCGGAGGTGATGGCGGATGGTTGCGTGCACGTCTATGGACCGTTGCGGGGGCGCGTGATGGCCGGCGCGCACGGCGACACAGACGCACGGGTGTTCTGCCAATCCTTCCACGCCGAGCTCGTGTCGATTGCCGGCGTGTTCCGTGTGTTCGAAACGATTCCTTCAGAGCTCGCCGGGATGCCGGTTCAGGCGTGGCTCTCGGGTGATGACTTGAAGTTCGCCAAAATCGGCGAATAAAGCTGTATGAAATTCGCCCACTTGGGCGGTCGACCAATTTGAGGAGACTCCACCATTGACCGAAATCATCGTTGTCACTTCTGGCAAGGGAGGCGTCGGGAAGACGACGACCTCGGCTAGCCTGTCCTGCGGGCTTGCACGCCGCGGCAAGAAGGTCGCGGTCATCGACTTCGATATCGGGCTGCGCAATCTCGACCTCATCATGGGATGCGAGCGCCGCGTCGTCTATGACTTCGTCAACGTCATCCAGGGCGAGTGCACGCTCAAGCAGGCGTTGATCAAGGACAAGCGGCTCGAAACCCTCTTCGTGCTCGCTGCCTCGCAGACGCGTGACAAGGATGCGCTCACTTCCGAGGGCGTGCGCCGGGTGTTCGACGAGCTCGTCGCCGACGGCTTCGACTACATTGTTTGCGATTCGCCCGCTGGGATTGAGAAGGGCGCGCATCTGGCGATGTACTTTGCGGATCGGGCCGTGGTGGTCGTGAATCCGGAAGTGTCCTCGGTGCGCGATTCGGACCGCATCCTCGGCCTCCTCTCCAGTAAGACACAGCGTGCGGAAAACGGTGGCGACAAGGTGCGCGAGCATCTGCTGCTTACTCGCTATAGTCCGAAGCGTGTGGCTACTGGCGAGATGATGAGCGTCGGGGACGTGAAAGAGATCCTCGGCCTCGACGTAGTGGGCGTCGTTCCGGAATCCGTAGATGTGCTCGCGGCGTCCAACGCCGGCACGCCGGTCATCCTGAACGAGGGCAGCGACGTTTCCCAGGCATATCAGGACGCGGTGTCCCGCCTGCTCGGCGAGACAGTGCCATTGCGGTTCGTTGATGAGCCGAAGAAAGGGTTCTTCGCACGCGTGTTCGGAGGCTGATCATGGGGCTACTCGATTTATTTCGTCGGACGCCCCCTTCCGCTCATGTTGCCAAGGAGCGGTTGCGGATCATCATCCAGCAGGAACGTGACAGGCGCGGCGGTGGCTCACCGGACTACATGCCTCTGCTGCGTCGTGAGCTGCTGGAAGTCATCCGCAAGTACGTGAACGTCGATCCAGCGGCCGTCCAGATCAATGTGGAGCGCGAGGACGGACAGGAGATCCTGGAGTTCTCCGTCGCCCTGCCCGAAAAGGCGCGTTGATTGCTGGAGATGACTAGCCCGCCTCCGTTGGCGGCGGGTCGGTTGCGGCTGTTGGAGCCGGTGGGCAGTTCACACGCGGAGCTGCTCAAACAACTGACAGACGGCACCTACAAAAAGCCTTTTATAGAAGACTGCGGACCACTGCGGTACCTGCACTTCCACATCGACAATGTGCAGAGCGTAATGCGGCTCGATGATCCGTATGCGCTGTGCCTCGCTTACACGCGCAAGATGATGGCCTTTCTGCTGTTCAACGCTCAGCCGCGGCGGATCCTGCAGTTGGGGTTGGGTGGAGGATCGCTGGCCAAGTTTTGCCACCGGTATCTGCCGGATGCAGCCATCACGGTTGTTGAAATTGACAGTGATGTGTTGGCGCTGCGGGATGAGTTTCGTGTGCCTGCTGATGACTCACGCTTTCGCGTTATCCAGGCCAATGGCGTGGAGTACGTCGCGGAGCCTGGGGCGCGTCAGGATGTGATTATTGTTGACGCATGCGACCAGGACGGGTTGTCACCGACGCTGGAGGCACCTGAGTTGTATGCGAATCTGCGGCGACGGCTCACCTTGAATGGCGTGTTGGTTATCAACATCTGCGGTGAGGAGTGGGATGTTGAGAGTCACATGGCACGGATTCGGGGGGCGTTCGGGCCGCGGTTGGTGACCCTGCCTGCCAGGGAAGATGGGAATCTGATTGTGATGGGATTTCGCAGAGGACCCGCCCGCTGGGCAGGAGCCGAGCTGGATACGCATGCGCGGGCGCTGGAGGAGCGGTTTGGGCTGGCGTTTCCGCGGTATGTGCGGCAGATGGAATACGGACTGCGCGGACTCTAGAGCCGGCGTGGCGGCTCTGGCCGCAGGCGTGATGCCTGTGGGCGGTCGCCTCGCGATCGCGAGGACGGCTTGGGCCGCCGTAGCTGGAGCGCGGCGCGTTTACAACCCGGCGGGAGGTCAGGCCTCCGGCCGGGCTGGAGCTCGATCAGGTTATCGAGCGAAGTGCGGTTCGATCAGAACCGGCGAGGAGCGCCGCCGCGGCCACCGCCGCCGCCACCGGACTTCTCCTGCGCTTCGTTGACTTTCAACGCGCGCCCGTCAAAGTCCTTGCCATTCAGCGCCTGCATGGCGCGGGAGGCGTCGGAGTTCGACATCTCAACAAACCCGAATCCCCGCGGACGACCGGTCTCACGATCGTTGATCAGGGACACTTTCTCCACCGTGCCGTGGGCAGCGAAGATCGTGCGAACGCCGTCTTCAGTTGCCGTGAAGGGGAGATTACCAACATACAGTTTAGTCACAGAAGTAGCCTTACAGAAAAAAGAGAGTGGGCAGGAATAAACCCCGCCGATTGGTTCGCGCCGAGCTTTGCGAGGGTGAGAGACTTTGGCCTTTCTAAAGGGCGCCTGGGAGGCGCGGGCCAAGGGCAGACAAGCCGAAAGAGTACGAGCCGGTGGGCACATTACAGCAATCGGCGCGGAAGTGCTTGAATTTCGTCCAATCTGTGCGGCTTGTCGTGAATGCCGCCAATCCCGGGCAATTAAGGGCGTATGATCGCAGTAGCCGGCATTTTGACGACTACGGAGCGAGATCATGAACCTGAGCCTGGTAGAGGCGTTTGGAAAATTTGGTGCTAAGCCTGTCAACCGGCTGCGCGGACAGTCAGGGATCGCCTCGGACGGCGCGTTGGTGCTGACCTGTCAGCACAACAAGTTCGCCCATCCTTCACAGGGCGTATTGCGCTACGAGGGCAAGCTGGCGAAAGAGTCCGAAGACACTACGGTCAACGCGGCGCTTGGGCAGCATCTGACAACAGCCCGTGACGGCAACCTGCCGGTGCGCCTGATTGTCATGACCTCCTCGGTGGATGGGAAGGGCAAGACTACACGCACCTTCCATGTACGACCGGATCTGGAAGGAAAGTTGGTGAGCTTCGACGGCGAGAGTTATGTCGTCGACTTCACGCGCGGGAATACTTCGGATTGATCTTATAGTGCAGGCTCAGCTTACAAGCCTGCCTTCCCGTATGGTCTTTCACGCGCGCTCCGGAGCACTCCAACACCCCGGTTGCAGACTTCCTGGCGCTTGCCAATGCGCTGTGCACGGCATCTGCCAGATTGAAGTGACCGTCACAGTCGGCGTAGGGGCACGGAAATTCGAAAAAAGCACGTGCGGGCGGATGCATCACGTGCGTTTGATCCGTCGGCACTCGTGCGTCCGGTCCTTCAAAGTGCAACTCGAGACCGAGCGTCGCGACGGTCGGAAACGCGGAGCTGATCGCCTGCGCGGCCGCACGGTCCTTACGCAAGCGGTCGAATCGTTGCCGGCGGGCTGCCTCTGAGTTGGCGGCGGGTGCTGCGAGTCTCATGAGCTGGTCGTACTCTGGCCAACAGCGGAGCCTGCCGAATCGGTTACCGGCTGATCGACAGAAGCGGCGCTTTGCGAACCCGTGTCGATAGCCTCGGCGGCAGTCGAGTCAGAGCTCAAGAGCTCAGAACCTTCCGGCTCACCGGCTTTAAGGGCCTGGCGCTTCTGCTTTTTTTCCTGTTGCCGCGTTTTCCGGGCCAGCTCTTTCTGCCGCCGGATCTGATGATAGTTTGCTTTTGCCACGGGCTACTGTACGCCTTTGCGCGTTCGCAGACGCGGCTATTTGCATGCTTTGTGGGGAGATTTGACCCGCCCCGGTGTGTGCCGGACTCAAATCCGCGAGCTTAAAAGCGCCCGACGGGAGCCCGAGTGACACACCGAAGCAGGTCGGGGTCGGAAGCCTGATCCACCCTCAAAAACCTTCTGGCTTTCTCGGGCTCGCTCCTAAGGCGGAGTCGGTTGGTAGGTTCCTCGAGTCTGTCAGCTTTCGTCGAGGGATAGCTTCTCGCATTCATGCTGAGCAGAAACTGAACGAAGGTGCGGTGTCACGCGTTTTTCGCGCACGTTTTACTTGGAAATACGGACGCCGGGATTGCGGTCGAATTGGGCGAAGCCGCTGTAGTTCCACGGGCGCAGGGCTAAAACGAAGGCGGCTCCCGTCTTCGGTTGAGTGGACGTTCTGTCGCGCTCGATTATCTCGGCGCATTCACGCGAGGTCGCTCTCAGCGCACGTTTGATCTGACCCAATGCCTCATCTGAAATTCGGCCCCCGTGGAAGAAGAACTCCTCCAGCGGACCGGCGAATGCGCACGCGAAAAACTCGCGCAGCAGCTTCTGGTGAATGTACTTCTGCACCGGCCCGCCTGGCCGCCAGCTGAAATGACGGCTCACCAGCAGACGCACGCGGTTGCCGGGCTGCAGCTCAATCACTTTCAACCGGTCGAGCCGGATCAGGTACTGCAGGGCCTCACGCTCGGTGAACTCGTATTCCTTCACCATCTCTTCGAACGGCGTGCGGATCAGCACCAACCACGTCATGAAGAGGAGCTTCGGATCGGAGATCAACTCACTTTCCTGGGCCGCAGTGAGCTGATTGACCGGCTCGGCTCGATCCAGCGCACGGTCGAGAATATCCCGCAGGTCCAGGCCGATCAGATCGCAGATCTGATCCACCCGATGCAGCGAGAGATCCTCGTTGGAAAACAGGCGCTTCACGCTGGCGACGCTGAGATCCAGCGTCTTAGCCACATCCGCGTAGGTGTGGCCAGAGGCGCGCAGCGCGTTCTTCAATTCCGCGATTATCTGGGATTTTTGAGCCATGGTATCGCTAGATAATACCTGAAGGGCTCATACGCGCCACTTTTCCGGTAAAGGTGGCATGTAGAACCACTCTGGCCGAGATTAACCCCATCTGAACAAGGGAGCGTGCAATGGCTAAGTGGTGGGGTATCGCGATGGTCGTGCTTCTATCGGGTTGCGCAAATCTGGGCTGCTGGCCCAATTGCGGCTCTCACACCCGTAACTCGTCCAGCCTGGTCGAGTTCCTGTATCCGCATGGGGCCGCACCGCCCCAGCAGAACGAGATACCGCAGTTGCGGATTCCGCTGCGCGTGGGGCTCGCCTTTTTGCCCTCGACTGAGGGCGCGGCAACCGGCGGCCTGGATGCCGCGCACCAGGAGGAACTGTTGCAGCGGATCAAAGCGCGATTTTCCAGTCGCCCGTTTGTCGCTGAAATTGTGATGATTCCTGACTACTACCTGCGGGGCCGCGGCGGCTTCCAGGGGCTCGAGGGGGTGCAACGGTTGTATGGCGTGGATGTCATGGCGCTCGTGTCCTATGACCAGGTCGTGCATACCGATGAAAACAACTGGTCGCTGGGCTATCTGACTATAGTCGGCGCCTATGTGCTCAAGGGCAGCCGGCACGACGTATCAACGTTGGTGGACCTGGCTGTTGTTGACCCTGTCAGTCACTCATTGGTGTTGAGAGCCGGCGGTACCAGCACGGGTCATGGCAACACCACCTTCATTGACGCGGATCGCAAGACCCGCGGGGCGGCAGCGGAAGGCTATGACACCGCAACCGATCAGATGATCGAGCATTTCGATACGGCGCTCACGAAATTCGAGGCAGATGTGAGGTCAGGCAAGGCAGCGGTAAAGGTTGTGCACAAGAATCAAGCGGACGGGGGGAGCGCTGGGGGTCGCGGCGCTGACGGCACTGGCCACGGCGGCGGCGGTGCCCTGAGTTGGCCGTTCCTTCTGTCCCTGTTGACGCTGGTTATATTCCGCCGCTCGGTGCGGCTCGAAAGGATGGCTCCGTAATGATGAGTCCGAACGATCTTGGCCCGCGCACAGTCCGGGCCCTGTTCCGGTTCCTGCTGCGGCCCCTCTTTCGAGTGGAACTGAGCGGCGACGCACGGGAGTTTGCCAACGAGCGCACCCTGATTGTCGCCAACCACGAATCGTTCCTAGATGGGGTGCTGTTGGGTGGGTTTCTGCCGGTGGGGGCGGTGTTTGTCGTTCATTCGCAGGTAATGGCCAAGTGGTATTTCCGGTGGGTGTTGAAGCTCGTTCCGCACCTTGCCGTCGATTCAACCAGTCCGTTGGCCATCAAGGCGATCTGCCGCCTGGTTGAGACCGGTACGCCGGTGGTTATCTTTCCCGAAGGCCGGCTGACCATCACCGGGTCTTTGATGAAGGTGTACGACGGCGCCGCGTTTGTTGCCGCCAAGACGGGAGCAACCGTAGTGCCCGTGCGGATCGAGGGCTCAGGCCGCAGCTACTTTGGACGGCTCGCCGGTGTCTACCCTCTGCAGTTGTTTCCGAAGATCCGCATCATGATCCAGCCGAAGCGCAGGATCCCGATGCCGAAGTTGCCGTCTGCGAAGCAGCGTCGCCGGCGTGCAGGCGAGCTTCTGCGTCGCATCCTCATCGACATGTTGGTTGCAACGCGCCCCCGGCGCACTTTGTTTCAGGCCTTCCTCGATGCCAAATCAACCTTCGGGTCTGGTTATAAGCTGGTGGAGGATGTGCGACTGAAAGAAGAGTCGTACGGCTCGCTGCTGCGCATGGCGTTGGGCCTGGGCCGCTTGCTGTCCTCGTCAACCCTTCCTGGGGAGATGGTGGGTGTGATGACGCCGAATGCCGCGCCTACCCTTGGGTTGGTGCTGGGTTTGTCGGCCACTGGCCGGGTCCCCGCGATGTTGAACTACACCGCGGGAGCAGAGGGGCTGCGTGCCGCGTGCAAGGTTGCCCGGATCTCCAACATTGTCACTTCACGGGCTTTCCTGGAGAAAGCACGGCTCACGCAGCTCGTTGAGCAGTTGCCCAACATCGAGGTGCATTACCTGGAGGACTTGAAGGCCCGCGTGGGTCTTGGGGATAAGCTGTGGATCCTGTGGCACAAGCTGTTTCCAGGCTCTCTGGCATCGGCCTCGAAACCGGACGACGCCGCCGTTGTTTTGTTCACTTCAGGATCTGAAGGTCGCCCGAAGGGGGTCGTGCATTCCCATAACTCGTTGCTTTCCAACGTAGCGCAGATCCGCGCCATCGCTGACTTCACGCCGTTGGATAAATTCATGATTGCCCTGCCCGTCTTCCACTCGTTCGGTATGACGAGCGGCATCATTCTTCCGCTGGTGTCAGGCTGTAAGGCTTTCCTCTACCCGAGCCCTCTGCACTATCGGATCATTCCGGAGCTCGTGTACGACCGTAACTGCACGGTATTGTTTGGAACTTCGACATTCCTTGGCAACTACGGCAAGTTCGCCCACCCGTATGACTTCGGGCGATTACGGTACGTGGTGGCGGGCGCTGAGAAACTCTCGGAGGACGTGCGCCGTCTTTGGATAGAGAAGTTCGGCATTCGGGTGCTCGAAGGTTATGGGGTGACTGAGTGCGCCCCTGTGATCGCGGTGAATGTGCCCATGGCTTGTCGCATTGGTAGTGTTGGGCAGATTGCACCGGGGATGCAGTACGAGCTGGAGCCCGTCCCGGGTATCGAGGACGCTGGTGTTCTGCACGTGTCGGGCCCGAACGTCATGAAGGGATACCTGCTGTATGAAAAACCGGGCGTGCTTCAACCGCCCCAGTCAATTCACGAGGGGTGGTATTCGACCGGCGACATCGTGCACGTGGACGAGGATGACTTTATCCATATTCGGGGCCGGGTTAAGCGCTTCGCCAAAATCGCCGGGGAGATGATTTCCCTGGAAGTGGTTGAGCGGATCGCAGCCGATGCATCGCCCGGATTCGTGCATGCCGCCTCGACACGCGCTGACGCTGTTAAAGGTGAAGCATTGGTGCTGTTTACTACTGATCCCGGGCTGAAGCGGGAGCAGTTGCAGGCCGCGGCCAAAAAGGCCGGGGCGCCTGAGCTGGCTGTGCCGCGGGTGATTCAGGTTTTGGAGGAGATCCCGTTGCTGGGCACGGGGAAGACTGATTACGTGCAGTTGAAGAAGTTGGCTGAGGGGAGCACGGCTGCGGCGGCGTAAGGCTGGGACGAGGCTGCGGCGACATGACGGTGGCCGCGCGTGGCTGCGACAGCATCGGGCTGCAGCGGCGTGTGGCTGCAGCGAAATTGCGACGGCACGAGTTGATTAGCAAAAGGATATGACGATGGATTCGAGACGTTCTGAGTCGTTGTTGTCACGTGGGATGCTCGCCGTGGTGGTGGCGCAGTTCCTCTCCGCTATGGCAGACAACGCGCTGTTGTTTGGGGCGTTGGCACTGCTTCGGGCAGGACACTATCCAGCTTGGACGGAACCCCTGCTCCAGGAGTTCTTTGTCGCGGCGTTCATCATTCTCGCGCCGTTCGCCGGCCCGTTTGCGGATGGGCTGCCCAAGGGCCGCGTGATGTTGATCTCAAACGGCCTGAAGCTCGCGGGTGCATTGGGCATGTGGGCCGGGCTGGACCCATTTCTCTCCTATGGATTGGTGGGCGTCGGCGCGGCCGCATACTCGCCTGCCAAATACGGAATTCTTTCGGAACTGGTCACTACCGACCTGCTCGTGAAGGCTAACGGCCTGCTCGAATCTTCGACGATCGCGGCGATTCTCGTGGGCGCCGTCGCCGGCGGCATGTTGGCCGACTGGAGTGTCTGGGGAACACTGGGTGTAGTCAGCGCCTGTTATGGTGCCGCGGCCGTCGCAAACCTGTTGATTCCTCGCCTGCCGCCTGCTCGTCAGTTGAGCTCCATATCGATCCCGGCGGTGTTGCGCAACTTCGGAGTAGCGGTTCGTGCAATGGTGACGACGCCGGACACTCGCTTTTCGATGGTCGGCACCAGTTTGTTCTGGGGCACCGGCGGAACGATGCGCTTTTTGCTCGTTGCGTGGGTACCGGTGGCGCTGGGCATCAATGACATCAGCACCCCGGCCTATCTCAACGGCACGTTGGCGGTGGGGATCGTCATTGGAGCCGCGCTGGCCTCGAAGTTCATCAAGCTGGAACGTGCGGACCGGGCATTGCCCGCTGGCGTACTCATCGGTTTGGCGGTTTGCTTCCTGGCGGTCACAACCAACGCCCCAACTACTTACGTAGTGAGTAGCCTGATTGGAGCCTGCGGTGGATTCTTCGTAGTGCCGTTGAATGCGCTATTGCAGGAGCGGGGACGCGAGACGGTGGGTTCCGGCAATGCCATCGCGGTGCAGAACCTCGTCGAGAATGCGGCGATGTTGCTGATGATTGGGTTGTATACGTTGGCTGTGCGGGCTGGCGCTCCGGTTGTGACCATTGCCGGGGTGTTTGGGGCGGGGCTGGCTGCGGCGATCGGGGCGCTTTGGCTGTACAGGGTGCGCAGCCGGGGCGTGCAGGTGGTGGGGGCTTGAGGGTCGAGGAGTCGCGCCTGGCACCTGGAACTCATCGCGCCGCATGGCATCGCCACCGCGCAGGTTTCGAGGGCTCAAGCGCTCCGCGGCGCTTGGGCGCTTGGGCGTTTCCAGCGGGCCACGCCGGCGCGTCAACTCGTTGTCGTATTAGCCGACCGGCTTGCGCGTTGGATTGTTCTTGTCATCGACCAGAATGATGACGGGCCTGAATCTGGATGCTTCCGCTTCACTGAGCTCACAGTACGCGCAGATGATCAGGTGATCGCCCACTGCGGCGCGGCGCGCGGCCGCACCATTCAGGCTGATCTCGCGGCTGCCGGGAGCCGCGCTTATGGCATACGTAGTAAAGCGCTCACCGTTCTCAACGTTATAGATCTCCAGGTGTTGAAACTCCCGGATTCCGGACATCTCGAGTAGTTCCCGGTCAATGCCACATGAACCTTCATAGTGAAGATCCGCTCCCGTCACGCGGACGCGGACGCGATGGAGTTTTGCCTGAAGCATTTTAATCTGCACGGATACCTGCCTATCTAGAACAATGCCGTCAGTTTATCAACTTCAGCGGGCTCGAGCTGGAAGTCGAAGATGGCCAGGTCCTCTTGCATGTGTTGCTCGGATGAGGTGCCCGTCAGGGGCGCTACGTCTATCTGGGTCAGGTAGCGGAAGAGGACCTGGGGTGCCGTGCGCTCATGCTTTTGCGCGATGGCGGTCAATACAGGGCCACTCAGGACTTTGGGATTCGCAGTCAGGGTCCAGAAGCTCTGATAAATGATCTTTTGTTCACGGCACCAGGCACGCAGGCTCTTGTCAAACCGGGTATCAGCGTAGAACCGGTTCTGGACCACGGCAGGTTTGATCCGGGCTGCCTGGTACAGAGCCTCCAGTTGATGGAGTTGGTAGCTGTTGCTGATGCCAATTTGACGGACCTTGCCCGTATCGACCAGGCTCTCCATGGCCCGCCAGGCTTCCTGGGTCAACTTCATGGATGGCAAAGGCGAGTGAAGCACCAGGCTGTCGATGTAGTCGGTGCGCAGATTGCGCAGGGAAATTTCGCAGGATTGTGCTACCTGCTCCGTGATTGATGCCTGGGCGTCGTACGGTATGCGGGCCGGGTCCTGGCCGGATACCGGCGTGTACTTTGTTTGCAGAAACAGTTCCTGGCGTGGGATGTGTTTCAGGGCAGCTCCCACGCCGGGCTCTTCGTAGTGTTTGGGCTGACAGGCCGTATCAACCCCGCGAAATCCGTGTTTGAGAGCGGCGGCTACCAGACTCTCAGTGGCAGCCTTTTTCCAGGCTGTGCCATAGATGATCTTGGGGACCCGGACACCGGCGATTGAAGTAAACCACTCCACCACTACTTCAACGGCAGAAATACGTCGGTGACCGCTTCGTTCGCCGGAACCTGGGGTCCAAAACTGACACGCTGAAAGAACACCGGGAAGTCGCGCAACTCTGCACCACTCTCGGGCAACCATTGGGCGTACAGACAATACAGTGTCTCACCCAGCCCCGCCTCCGACCCCACATGCCGCAGGACCGCACACCTGCCACCCGGAATGGTCTGCTCCACCACCCCAAGCTCGTTTTCCGCGATTTCCCCATCCGTAGCGGCGCACAGGCCAAATCGGAACGAGTCTGGCTCGGACGCGGGCAACTTGTCGTACAGAATGTTGAAAGTGGCACTGACAGCCGGCGACAGCCCATTCTGCCTGCGCCATTGAATGAACTTCTGGACGGAATCGTCGAGTCCCGCGGGATCGCCCCGATGCTCGAGCGTAGCAACTCGCGTCGCCGTAAAATCGACGATTCGGACCTCGTCAGCGCGGTTCTTCATGATCAAGCTGTGATCCTCCGTGCATACAGTAGACTCGCCTCATGGCTATGCATCGTCAACATGAATTCGCAGTTCTTGGGCCAGGCGCCCTCGGTTCCATCATCGGCGGGCATCTGGCCCGGGCCGGGCATTCGGTCGCAATGCTGGCCCGCGGCCGGCGCGCCCAGCAGATTGCAAAGGACGGTTTGACCCTGACCGGCCTGGCCGAGTTCTCGGTTCCAGTAACTGTTTTGACCGACCCGTCCGCTTTACGCAGCGCGGATGTTCTGATTGTAGCGACCAAGACACCCGGAACAGAGGACGCGCTGGCCCGTCTGCGGCATGTAGACGTTGGTCTGGCGTTTTCAGTACAAAACGGCACGTTGAAAGACGATCTGCTGACATCCGTGTATGGGGCAGAGCGGGTGCTGGGCGCACTGGCGGACACCAGCGGTGAGATGTTAGCCGATGGACGGGTATTGTTTACTCGTAATGTTCGGTTACTTTTGGGTGAATTGTCGGGGCAGCTGAGTCAACGCGCCCGGGACGTGGCAGCCACCATTGATTCGTCCGGGGTCCGGTCGGTTGCTGTTGAACACATGCTCAGTTTGGAATGGTCGAAGTATGTGACCTGGGTGGGAATGTTCGCTTTGGCGGTGACCACCCGGGCGTTCACGTGGCAATACATGACCGATCCAGATGCCGCGACCGTGATCGTCCGGATTACCAGGGAGATGGGGCGATTGGCGGCGGCGCTTGGGATCGACTTGACGGACGGCGCGAACATGCCTGCCGCCGGGTTGTGTCGCGGGAGCGAGGCTGATGCGGTTGCCGAGGTTCTCGCCCACGGGCGCGTGTTTGAGACGAAGGCACCGGAGCATCGAATGTCAGCGCTGCAGGATTTGCTCGCCCGGCGGCCACTGGAAGTGCATGAAACGCTGGGCTATGCCGTCCGCAAGGGAGCGGAGTTGGGCGTACCGATGCCGCTCCTGGATGGGTTTTACCGGGTCATTGCGACGGCGGAGCGGATCCGGGAGGCTTCGGCAGAACGAATTTGACTTGGGAGGCTGGGCCGATCACCGCGCCTCAATGCGGTGGATTGAAGACCGAGGGCAGATCCGGTGCGGAAATGGCTCGCTTGAACCAGCGTTCAAGGGTTGACAGTTTGGCTCCTCGGATACGTTTCCGCCAGGACGGCGCCACTGAGCCGAATCGCTCCGCGAGAAGAGTAATAAGGTCCTCTGCCTTACCTTCCGCCTTGCCTTCTGACTTACCCTCGGCGAGCCATTGCTTCTCCCAGGCTTTCATTCGTGTCCCCAGCATGGACTTCATATTCATCTCCAACAAGTTATCAGAATTCGGCAGTCTCACCCCGCGCTCGTCGAGCGCCTCGCGAATCAACTCAGCGAAGAGCCTCGGCAGCCGCCCGCATCCTTTATGCTTCCTGAACCAACCCCTCAGTCTCTCGATCACCTCTGTGAATTCCCCAGGCGAATTCAAATGGTCTAAACGAAACAGCAGTGCCACCGGGCTGGAGCGCCGTACCAGTTCCTTTCTGGGGAATGCTCCGATGTCCAACAAACAGTAGCGCACTTGGGGCTGCCAGGGCCACAGACTCGAGTCGGGGGAGAGCTCGATCAAAGCTCCGGTTTCGGTCGCCGCCTCCCAGCGCCGCTCGCCGTTGTAAAGTACTATCGACAGGAGAGGGTGCAGATGCGCACGGGCCTGGGGTCGCTGCTCGTCAATCACCTGTTGCCAAAGCAGTCCTTGATAGACCTGTGTGCGCACTGCCATCCACTCATCACGAATGCTCTGAAACTCGATCAAGAGATAAAGGTAGCGGCCCCTGTCCTTACGAGTCGGCAGTCTCCATATGACATCAGCCTCGCGCCGCCTGGCGGAACCGCGATTGGGATAAAACTTGGGATTGACGCGCTGTAGTCCACGAAAATTCAGGCCAGCAGCCAACTCGGGAGGAACAAACTCGCGCACGAGCCCCTCCACCATCTGTGGATGGGAAAACAGCCGGTGAAACCTGGAATCCGAGTCGGGCACGATTGGGTGACATGCATACGCGCGAGGCGAAGTTGACATCTAAACGCGCGTTGATCGTGGAGACAACTATGTATTTTTGTTGAAATCACACGGATATGAGGAGAATTGGAGACGGGTTCAGCAGAAGACACACTTCGGGTCAGTGTGCATTTCCCAGGAGTACGCCGCTGTAGTTTCCGTGGCGCTCCAGACAGGTGATTCGTAGACGGCGGCAGTCGACGCTGCAGACGCGAGGTGTCATGCACCCCATGCATTCACGCCAGCATGCGCGTCGCGTGACATACCGATCGGATAGAACTGTCGCCTCGGGGGCTGGCCGTGTGGCGATCGCTGCCCTTACGGCTGCTCAGGAGCCTTCTTCTGAACGGCAACCTGGGGCTTGAACCAACGGCTGTCCGAGACTTTCTTCCCGCGGCGCCAGACTGAATCGATGTTGTCTACGGCGGCGATGTCCTTTGAAGGGTCCCCGTCGACTATCAGCAGATCAGCAAGTTTCCCCGGGGCGATGACGCCACGGTCATCCAGGTGAAGCAACGCGGCTGCGTTTTTGGTGGCTGTTTGGATCGCCTGTACCGGCGTCAGGCCAGCCTCCGTCAGGAGCTTCAGTTCCCGGTGCTCGGCGAAGCCGGCGATACGTAATGGTGTTGCACCGGAGTCAGTGCCGAATCCAACGTTGACACCCGCGTCGAAGAGCGTCTTCACATTCTTCAAGTTGTTTGCGACAGCCTGCTTCTGGGCTGCCAGTGCTTTATCGCCCAGGACTTTGTTGCGCCAGGCGGGATCGTTGAATTGAGCAGCCAGCGAAGGTTGGAGCGCGCGACGCAGGAAGGGCTCCTTCAGCCATTCCGGATGCTCCGCGAATATATAGAACGATTCGTCCAGGCCGAGTGTTGGGATATACCAGGCGCCGCGGTCCTTCATTGACTTGACAAACTCGGGATCCACAGCTGTATCACGCACGCCATGAGCAATGATATCGACGCTATCACCCACCAATGATTTGGCGTCCTCCAGATAAAACACATGGGCCGCGACGCGCAGGCCGTTGGTGTGCGCCTCGTCGATGATGGCCTTGTAGACCTCGGGGTTCATCTTGGCCGGCATGGTGTGGCGCGAGTCGTCGACCCAGATCTTGATGAGGTCGGGATGGCGCTGCGCGGTTTCCCGGACCTGGGAGCGAGCTTCCTCAGGTGTCTGCGGTCTATACACCTGTGTATCGAGCAGACCTATGGATACCGGCGGCATACCGTTGGCTGTGCCGAACCCTCGGTCGGCGCCGAACATGTCGGCGGTGCGTGTTGCGCCGCTATGAGTTTGGGGCTGCACTTCGTAAAAAGGCTCGAGGTTGAGGCCGAGCGACGTGACGGTGGTTACTCCGTATGCCGTGTACTGCCGCAACTGGCGGAGAATGTTGGCCTTGGTGACGTTTTTGCCGGAAGCCGTTGTTCCCTTGGTCATCCCCAAATGCGAATGATCTGAGATGAGGCCCGGAAGAACGGTCTTGCCGGCCGCGTTAACAATGGTCGTGTTGGGCGGGAGCTTCTTGGCGTCAATCGGCTGCGTCTCGACGGCGACGATCTTCGACTTCGTGATGAGGACATCAGCGTGCTCCAGCGGCTGTCCACCGTTTCCATCGATCACGCGCACGTCACGCAACAGAGTGGACGGCGAATGGGCAGCCTGAGCTACCGCGCCGACGGCGTAGAGCAGGGCTGCGACGATTTGCGCGAGGAATCGAGTGTGCATGGGGAAGCTCGCTGAATGCGTTTGCGATGCTAGCATGCGCGGCTCAATTCAAGGCATGCCCCAGGGTGAATGTCCCTCGTGAATGAGTCTTTAGGCGATCCCGCTCGCTCGCTTCGGCAGACATTGGGCGACGCTCTTTTCAGCGCCGCGGATCGGCTGGCTGAGAGCGGGGCCGTGCTCGAAGTGCGGGTGCTGCAGGGTGGGCAGATTGTCACGGGGATCGTGGGCGGTGACTCGGCTTCCCCGCCTGATGCCCCGGTTGGCGGGGCGGTTTCGACGCCTGGTGCAGCTGCGAATGTCGAAGGTGCTAGGCGCGCCGGAGTGGCACAGAGCGTAGGCACATCGGACGATATGCAGCCTAGCGCCGTGGGGATTAGCGCGCGGGTAGATGAACAGAATACAGCGGCTGCAACCACAGGTGCGCGGGTAAATGTACAGACGGCAGGGGCCGCGACCACAGGTGCGCAGGTTAGCGCGAAGCCGAACACGAGGTATCGCGTTTATATCCGCGGGGCACAGCGCGAGTGTAGTTGCGGGGTGCGCGGCGGATGCGTGCACATCGCTGCTGTATCGATTGTAGCGGCTCGCACCGGTGGGGCTGCCCAGGCACGCCCTGGTGGTGGTGCCCGGTCTGCTGATGGTGCCAGGCCGGCGCCTGTTTCAGCGGTGGCGGCGGCGGGTTCTGCGACGCAGGCTGGACCAGCCCAGCAGCTCTGCTACTTGCTCCAGGTTGGTGGCGAGCCTCTTCGAGGCGTTCGGGTTTCTGTGTGGGTTGCGCAGCGAGGTACTGGTGTTGGATCGATTGTGCCTGGGAGCGCTTGTGTGTTTGCGCCGCGCAGGGCATCGACAGCGGGTGCGTTTGAGTTTCCCCGGTATGTTGATCGGGCGGACCGGGATATTTTGCCAGTGTTGCCTGAGGGGGATGTCGGGTCTGCCTTGTTGATGCGCATCGTTTCAACGGGGCGAGCGTATCTTGGAACGTTGGATGGAGCGCCCGTGCGAACGGGTGAACCGCGCGCAGTGACGTTGGCTTGGAAGACGTTGGCGGGTGGGGATCAGGTGTTGGGGTGGGAGGGGGATCTGGAGATTTTGTTGGGGGCTGAGCCGCCCATGTATGTTGATGCGAGGAGTGGCTCGTTTGGGAGCGTCGAGTTGGCGTGCGGGGTGGAGCTCGCGCGGGAGATGGCTCGGCTGGGGGGTGTGGGGCCGGAATTGGTTGATGAGGTTAACGAGCGCATTGAAGGCGCTTCTGACGATATCAGTGGAGGCTTCCCCCGCCTGCAGGCGTTCACGCCGGTTACTGACTCGCTGAGATCGATTGCACCGCGGCTGGTGTTGGGTGCTGGCGAGCAGGCGCTGCTCTACTTCATTTATAACGGCACGCCTGTGGACAGCCGACGGCTGCGCGATGGGAATGAGCTCGTGCGCTTCATGGCTGAGGGCGTATTGCACGAAATCCCCCGCGATCCCGCGGCTGAGGCGGAGTTCCGATCGCAACTGGGTGAGTTGCCAAGCGCGAGAGTAGCGTGGCTCGAATTCATGACGAATCGCGTGCCGGCACTGAAGGAACTGGGCTGGACCGTTGAGGTGGAGGATCAATTTTCCTACCGCATTGTAACTGCAAGTCAGTGGTACGGCGACCTGGACGCCGACCATCGTCAGGCTGCGTGGTTCAACTTGCGGCTGGGCGTGATGGTTGACGGACAGCCGATCAATCTTTTGCCCGCCCTCACCCGCTATCTGAAATCCTCCCTGGAGGGGGACGCCGACTCAGATGGCTGCCGCGTTGGAGATTACTGGCTCGTGCGTCTGGCCGATGGCCGGTATCTGCCGATCGAAATCGAACGCATTCAACGCATCGCCAATACTCTAATTGAGCTGCTGGAGCGGGATGACACAGAGACACTGTCTCTGCCTCGCAGTCAAAGTGGCCGGTTGGCGGCGTTGAATCTCAACGTGTTGACCTCCCAGGATGTGACACTCACAGGACTGGTTGAGGATCTGCGCAGCTTTTCTGGAATTCAGGCACTGCAGCCGCCAACGGGCTTCAATGGATCTCTGCGCCATTACCAGCAGGAAGGATTGGGCTGGCTGCAGTTTCTGAGCAAATTCCGCTTAGGAGGAGTCCTTGCCGATGACATGGGTCTTGGCAAGACCGTTCAGACCATCGCGCATATTGCGATGGAAATCGAGAGCGGCCGGTTGAAAAAGCCGGTCATGATTGTTGCACCGGTCAGCGCATTGGGTAACTGGAAGCAGGAGTTGACTCGCTTCGCACCCGGCTTGAGTGTGTTCACCTGGCATGGCGCGCAACGACGCAAATCCCTGCATCGGCTCAAGGACATGCAGGTAGTCATCACCGCCTACCCTCTGCTGCTGATTGACAGCGAGATCTGGATGGCGCGCGAGTTTGGACTGGTGATTCTCGATGAAGCGCAGATGATCAAGAATCCCGCCTCCAAGGTGTCTCAGATGGCCCGGGCGCTGCGCGCCGACTCTCGTCTGTGTCTGAGCGGCACGCCCGTGGAGAACCATCTCGGCGAATTGTGGTCGCTGTTTGAATTTCTGCAGCCGGGATTACTGGGTAATGAAAGGCATTTCCAACGTCTCTATCGAACACCTATTGAGAAAAACGGGGACCGCGCGCGCGCCGCTTCACTCAGTGCGCGGCTTGCGCCCTTTCTCCTGCGGCGCACCAAGGATGCGGTTGCCAAAGAACTGCCGCCGAAGGTGGAGATCGTCGAGCCGATTACGCTCGATGAAAAGCAACGCGACTTCTATGACGGAGTGCGGCTGGCCATGCACCAGCGCATCCTGGAGGTCGTTCGCGAGCAAGGTCTGGCGAAGAGCCAGATTACAATCCTGGATGCGTTGTTGAAGCTGCGGCAGGTATGTTGTGATCCTCGGCTCGTCAACTCCAATGAGGCCGTGCCGTCAGCGAAGCTCGACTGGTTAACCACAGTATTGCCAGAGTTGATTGACGAAGGCCGAAGGATACTGCTGTTCTCGCAGTTCACTTCGATGCTGCGATTGATTGAAGCAGCTGTCACCGCGCTCGACATCCCTTACTGCCTCTTGACAGGCGAGACGAAGGATCGCACGAGCGTCGTGCAGCGGTTCCAATCAGGCGAAGTGCCCCTGTTTCTCATCAGCCTGAAAGCCGGCGGCACCGCGCTCAATCTGACCGCGGCGGATACAGTGATTCACTATGACCCGTGGTGGAATCCGGCAGTTGAAGCACAGGCGACGGACCGGGCACATCGCATAGGGCAGACTAAATCGGTATTTGTGTACAAACTCATTGCACAGGATACAGTGGAAGAGAGGATGCTGCAGTTGCAAGCAGACAAGCGAGTGCTCGCCGAGCACCTGTATACGCAGAAGAGCGCGTCTCCGACGGCTCTCAACGTGGAAGACCTCGAAATGTTGTTGGCGCCGTGATGGGTATTGAGACTGAATTGCAGGCGCAGGTGGATGCGCAGTTGATGGAGCAAGGGGCGTTTGCGCCTCTGGACCTGCTTTTCAATTCGGGCCGGCTGTTCTACAGCGATTACGAAGCATGGCGGCGTCGTGAGATCGACCTGTTGGACGAAGTGCTGATGGGCGATCGCGCCAACATCGTGGCGGAGATGGAGCGTGCCGTATCCTATGCCCGCAGCATCGGGTTGGTGGAGCAGCCGCAGGAGTTCTCGGCATGGGGACCCTCAGGCGCCACGGGCCCTGCCCTGCGTGTCAGCACAGACGCAAAGTTGCACAAGCTCGTTGGAACTCGGTATTTGCCGGCACAGAACGCGCCGCAGATGGATTTGTTCTTTGACAATCCCGTGGTGGCCCTGACGAATGGCATCGCGCGCTCTCTGTCCGCACGTAATGCGATCGAGAGTCAGCGGCAATTGGACCGGCTGTATGTGCAGGCACCGAATCATTCCGACCTGGCCGCGTTTGACCAACTCGTGCAGGGACTCAATGATTTGAGCCGACCTGTTGAGGATCCCGCGGGAAGGTTGAAGTTTCTCACTGACATTGGGCCTACGGCGCGGCATCTGCTCGGGTCGGGAGCACGGGACTATTTATCGCCGTTGTGGCGGCATCTTGCCGACGCTCTCAGCGGCCGGCCCTACTCTCCTGATGAGCCGGATCTGCATCGCAGCTTTGCTTTGAGTCAGGCACAGGATTGGGCTGGGGTCGGCGAGAGTGTTGTTGGTGAACCTGAGTGGTGGCTGCATGCACCCTTGTGCCAGCGGCTCACCGATAGTTCTTTCAGGCGCCGGCGGCGGGTTGAGGCGCTGACGGCGTGGTGTCAGCTGTGTTGGCTGGCACCCAATGAGGCGGGCGCTGCGGTGGCGCAAATCAAGCAGCCTGATTTGAGCGGGCTGTGGCAGGCGTTCCTGGATTGCGATGAGGAAGAAGGCCTGGAGGCAGGAGATTTCCCGGCTTGGCTGCTGTTGCACGAGCCTGGGCTGGCGCGGCAGCTTGCGGTTGATTTACCGCGCGGGAATTCCGCTGGGGAGGAGAACTACCGCACCTGTCATCGGTGGATTCATGCGCACCGGGCCCATCGGCAGGATGAGGAGATGGCTTTGCGCAAGAAGCTGCAGCAGAGTCAGCCGGTGTTGTTTGAGGTGTTGAAGCGGAGTGTGGTGCGGGGCTGAGCGGACCAACCGGGGCGCCCGTGCGGACGCCCCGGTGTTCGAGGTTATTTGGCGGGCTTGCGGAACTTCAACGTATAGCGGTCGGACTCGCCGATGGCCACATACTTCGCGCGATCCTTGTCACCCAACGTCAATGTCGGCGGCAGGGTCCAAACACCCTCCGCGTAATCCTTGGTGTCTTTGGGATTGGCGTTGATTTCCGACGAGCTTACAAGCTCGAAGCCAGCTTTCTTGGCCAGCTCGATGGTGTAGTCCTGGCGGACATAGCCTGACTTGGCCTTGGGATCCTGCGGCGTCTTGTCAGATCCGCGGTGATCTTCAACGCCGAGAATTCCACCTGGCTTCAACGCAGTGTAGAAACCCTTCAGCGCATCTTCCGCATAACCGCCATCCATCCAGTTGTGGAGGTTGCGGAACGTGACAATCATGTCAACGGAGTTAGGCGGCGCCACGTCGTAGTGGCCCTTGCCCAGACCCGTGATTTTGATGGTGCCAACGTGATCCTGCTGCGCTTCCATCTTCTTGCGCCAGGCTGCGGTCCCTTTGTCCTCTTCCGTACTCTCGCCCCGTACGGGCACTGCGGCGATGAGGTGGCCTGAAGTCTTGAGGTACGGCCCCAGGATCTCAGTCCAGTAACCACCACCCGGCCACACTTCGACTACTGTCATCTTCGGAGTAAGACCAAAGAAGGTGAGCATCTCGGCGGGATGACGTGCGGAGTCGCGCGCAACGTTCTTGGGAGTGCGCGCAGGATCGGCTACTGCCTTCACGAGTGCCGGATCGGGCGCTTTCTGGGCGTCAGCCGCAGCGGCAACACCTCCTGCGAGCAGACAGAGTGAGACGAACAGAGCGGATTTTGCGGCGAACGGAATTTTCATTGCAGGACCCCTTGGGTTAGGGCGCAGAGCTTATCAGGTACCGGGTGTACCAGGCAGCCATGCGCTCAACACGATCCTTTAAAAAGCTGGGACGAGTCAGTGTGTGATACTGACCGGGATAGACAATGAGCTCCGCGGGAACGCCGAGCGTGCGCAACGCAAGATACATCTGCTCACCCCCGACGATCGGCACATTGAAGTCTTTATCGCCACCCATGAACAAAGTCGGTGTCCGAATCCGGTCCGCATGCAACAGGGGATAGGCGAGCTTGATGTAGACATCAGGGTTGCGCCACGGATCGCCGAGCTCCTTGTTATATTGGAGGTAGTACTGATCCGCGCCGTACAAACCCAACGGGTTGGCCGTTCCCGCGCCGCTGATCGCAGCCGCAAAGCGTGTATTCGAGCCGATTGTATAGTCGGTGAGCATGCCGCCGTAGCTCCAGCCACCAATGCCGAGCTTGTGCGGGTCGGCACTGCCTTGCTGAATCAAGGCATCCACACCGGCCATCAAGTCTTCGACTTCCTTGTGGCCCCAGTCGGCCATGATGCTTCTGGAGAATGCATCTCCCTTGCCGCTGCTGCCGCGATAGTTCACTCCCAACACCAGGAAGCCGCTCGCGGCGAGCATCTGGCGCTTGAACTGGTAGCCGTCATAGGCGAAGGAGTGCTCGTCCTGCAGGTTGGGGCCGCCATGAATGTACAGGACCGTTGGATACTTCCGCCCGGGCTCAAAGTTGGGTGGCTCTGTCACCAACCCATGAATGGACGTGCCATCGGCGCTCTTGAACTGCAGGTCGTGTACTGCGCCGATTTTCAGTTGCGAGACGAAGGCGTCGGTGTGCTTCGTAATCTTCCTCACGTGCTCGCCCTCGAGAGCGTAAACCTCTGTGGCTGAGGTGTCGTTTGATGAGAGGGCGGCGGTATGGCCGGCAGCGGAATTCAGCTCCGACACAACAGCAAGGCCCTGGCTCATTTTCCTGACGGCGCGGGTTTTCGTGTTGATGGTGATTGGGTAGGAGGTTGTATCGTCGTCTATGGTGGCCGTGATTGTGGAGGAGTCTTTGTTGAAGACGTATGAGCTGACGGCACGATCGAGGGAGTCGGTTAGAACCTCAGGAGTAGCGCCACCAGATACCTTGACGATGGCGAGGCGGTCCTGGCCGTATTGACCGTATTTGGGCTCGACGCCTTGCAGGAAGGCCAACGAAGCGCCGTCCGGGCTCCATGTCAGCTTCTGCTGGTTGGGGGCGTAGATGCGGAGGAGCTTGGTGGGGTGAGTTAACGGAACTGGTGCCTCCGTTGGTTGTGCATCGGTGCTTTTTGCACCTTTCGGCGATGGTGTTGGCAGGGCCGGGGTGATTGCCGAGGGGCCGGTTGTTGGTGATTGGGAGTACGACGGCGGTATGTGGGGCGCCGGATAGGCGGCTGAGGTTGCAGAAGCCGAAATTGCAGGGGCTGAAGTTGTAGCCGTGGAGGTTGCAGCGGCGCTGGCGCCAGCCGGCGCGGCAGGCGCGGCCGGCGCGGCAGGCGGCACGTCGATCAGGTCGATGTCAGTCATGCCATCGTTATCCATGTCTCTTTCGCGACTTTGGACAAAGGCGATCCGACGATTGTCGGGGGCCCAGGCCGGGAGGTCTTCGTTGAGCTCCGGGGCATTGGTCAGGGGCTGGATGGCTCTGGTATCCACATCGACCAGATACAGGTGGCGATTATGGCCAGCGCCGAGGTAGCCATCCTTGTCCTGCTTGAAATGCATCGAGTCGATGACTATGGGCTTGGGCGGCGTGTCGGGTTTCGCCGCTGCAGCCGTTGAAGGTGCTGGAAACGCCGAAGGTGCTGCTGGGGTCGCGGGAGCTGGAGAAAATCCTGCCTTGTCGGGGGTTCCGCCATTGGACTGAGGGGACTGCGTTGTTGCTCCGACGGCTGGCGCCACCTTCGGGGCGCCCTGCTCCATCACCAATACGATCCGTTTGCTGTCGGGGGACCACTCGTAGCTCTGGATGTCGTCAGTGACGGCGGTCAGTGCCCTCGCCTCACCCCCGCGGCGGTCGAGCAGCATGATCTGACTTTTGTCAGCACCTGCCGGGATGTTCAGATAGGACAGGTAGCGGCCGTCGCGGCTCCAGCGGGGGGAGCTGATGTCGTGGCCGGCGTTCGTGAGTTGAACGTGCTGGGTGCCGTCCCAGCTCGTCATCCAGATCGTGCTACGGCTCTCGTCCGCGTCGCGATCGTTGGTGCTCACAACGTACGCGACCCATTTCCCATCCGGTGAGACCTGTGGCTCGCTAACGAGCTGCAGGTTGTAGAAGTCGTCGGCATTCAGCGGGCGGCGGGCGGTCGCTGTGTCCGCTGCCTGGAGTGGGGTCAGGGCAAGGAGGGACAAGGCAAGTAGGACGGTCAGCATCTTCATTCTTGGGCACCTTGCGCCGGTGGCTCTTGGGCCTCGGCGTCACACGATGGTTGTTCAGCACGGGATTATGCACGTGATTATGCACCGTGACTGAGCCCAAGGGCGGCGGCGTCCGGGACCTGCAGGTGCAGACCCTCGGAATCGGAGCCGTCGCTATTGGCCGTCGCGCTGCTTGCGCCAATGGCAAGACAGCTGGCCCGGCAATATCTCGTACCTGGGCACCCAGCTCGGGATCCAGGAACCGGACTTAGGGAATCGCAGCAGAGGCAACGGGGATGCATTTGCGTCTCTGCGGTTGGGGCTCCGCCTGGAGCGGAAGTGGTTTTCGGTTTGCAACACTGGAGCAGGCTCAACTTGGCTTGGTGACACGAACGCGTTGCCGGTCTACAGCTGAAATCGGAATGGAAACGCGGAAGGTGACATGAAAGTGACTATTTATTTTTAAGGAAGCCTCGCTACAGATTCCAGCGTTCAGTACGCAATGCACAGCGAGGCGTCGGCACTCGACGTCATGCGACACACTCCTTTTAGGCGTTCAACGCCGACGCAATCTCGAACGTTTACGCCGCAAAATATTGTTTTATTGACGAATGTTATGTGTGTTTTGTGGAGCTACAATCGCGCCGCCTCAAAGGGGTGCCCGCGTGATCAATCTCAAAACACTCGATGATTTAGCCAACCTTCGAGAGTCGGTCGAAGTTGAATGCAAGCTCGCGGCTGGAGCAGATGGCAAAGGTCGACTTCCAAGAGAGTTCTGGCCGACCTACAGCGCCTTCGCGAATACCCGGGGCGGCATTATCGTACTAGGACTTCGCGAGGATGCCGGACACTTCTCTCTGCACGGCATTGAAGATGTTGATCGGATCGTCAACGACCTTTTCAACACGGCCAACAACCCTGAAAAGGTGAGCGTGAATCTATTGGACGACAATCACGTTCGCCGCCTCAGCATAGAGGGTAAGGAGCTGATAGCGGTTGAAGTACCTGCCGCGGACCGTAAGCAGAAGCCGGTCTATGTGAACAACAACCCTCTCTACACATATCGACGCCTTTACAACGGTGATCGGCGATGTGATCAGGAGAGGATTGGCCGCCTTTATGGCGACCGCGAGGACTCTCGCGATCATCGCGTCGTGCTGAGATCCTCTATTGCCGATCTGGATCCGGAGAGCCTGGAGGCGTACCGAAACACGATTCGGGGCTATAAACCCGATCACCCTTGGGCCAACGGTGACTGCCTGACGTTGCTCAGGGCACTGGGTGCATGGGATCAGGACCCTGAGACGCGCGAGGAGGGGCTGACCCTCGCGGGAATTTTGATGCTCGGGCAATGGCACGTCATTCACCGACATTTCCCATACTTCTTTTTGGACTACCAGGAGCGTCCAACCGAAGAAGAGCAAATGCGGGATGACCTTCGCTGGGTCGATCGCGTCATACACGACGGCACGTGGTCGGGAAACATTTTCGACTTCTATCGTCGGGTCGTGCGGAGGTTGTACGCCGACGTAAAAGTGCCTTTCGTGCTGAAGAACAACGTGCGACAGGATGACACTCCTGTGCACAAGGCACTGCGCGAGGCGATGGTTAACGCGTTGATTCACGCCGATTATCGAGATCGCGCGTCCGTCGAAATACTCAAGCAGCCTTCAGGGTTTGTGTTCCGCCACCCCGGAGTGCTTCGCGTGCCGGCAGCAAAGGCCCTCCGGGGAGGGCTGAGTGATTGCCGCAATCCTTCCTTGCAGAAGATGTTTTTGATGATCGGGCTGGGAGAGAAGGCGGGATCCGGGATGGCAAAGATCCAGCAGGGGTGGCAGCACACTGGCGGGACAATACGGCTGGAAGATTCGGTAGAGCCGTTCGATTACACGTTGCTGAAGCTCGATTTCCCACCGACGACAGGAGACACGCTAGAGAAAACGCTAGGGATAACGCCAGAGAAAAAGCTAGAGAAAACGCCGGAGAAAATTCTCCTACTGCTCAAGAGCCACCCCGATATGTCCGTAGCTGAGATAGCCACCCACCTGAACAAATCGAACAGCGCTATCGACCGAGCCATACGCAAACTCAAATCGGAAGGCAGACTGAAGCGGATTGGCTCCGATAAGGGTGGTCATTGGGAAGTGCAGGACCCTTAGTCACCGCTGCAGATTCTTCAAATCCACCCCATACCTCTGCGCATTCCGCTCCATATATTCCGGCCGCGGACGCACGGCACGGCCATTCAAAGTATCGGCCAGAATGTCGAGGAACGTATGCCACCCCATGGCATTCTGCTTCTCAAACCGCTCGAGGACAGGCAGATGCTCGAGCACCAACAGTACATTGTCGCCACGCGCCTCGAGTGTCAGCGTCAGGTAGGACTCCGGGTAAGCTGACATGGCGTCAGCTGGGTCGGAAGGGCCGAAGACACTCCAGGTGTAGGTGAGTTGCTTTGGCGGATGCCACTGCGTAACCGTGCCACGGATGTGACCATCCATCAGGCGCACCGCGCCGCCCTGACGCGGCTCGATGCTGCTTTTCTCACCAAACCAGGCAGCGAGAAGCCGGGTGTTGGTCAGATGCTCCCAGACACGCTCAACAGGGCCAGGCAACAGCCGCTCCATGCGAACGCCAGGTGATTTCAGAAACGTGGTTCTGTCATCCGAGGGTGAAGTCATTTGCGAAGCTCCTGTTCCAGGGCATCCAGCTTCGGTGTCCAGAAGCTGCGGATGCGGTTGAGCCAATTGTTGAGCTCGTCGAAACCTTCGGCGTCCAGCTCGTAAAAGCGCTTCTGTGCCTGTGCCCGCACGCGAACCAACTTCGCGTCGCGCAGGGTCTTCAGATGCTGGGAGATCGCGGGAGCGCTGACGTCGAAGCGGCGAGCGATTTCGCCGGACGGCAGAGCGCCCGTCGCCAGCATCTCAACGATGCGTTGTCGGGTGGGGTCGGCGAGAACATTCAGGGAACGCATGCGGCTATTCTGTAGCCGTTACTTAATTAAGGCAATATGCAAATACAAGGCGTGGCTGGCCCCCGTCGGCCGAGCCAATCTTGATGCGTGGTCGCCAAGTTAGGACTCCAAAAAAATTCCATGTGATCCCAACGACCTGATTCACAAGGAAAACGAGCGCCCAAAACGCCCCACCGAGACTACTGTACATCTGTACAGAGAAATCACCCTCTCCTACGCTCGTCCCATGACGGTTGAATCACTTCAGTCCCTACTTCACAGCTCCCCGCATGTCTGGCGCGGGAGGGATACGGCACGTGTCGAAGCCCGAAGCAGTGGCTACGCGGCATTGGACGCGAGGTTACCCGGGGGTGGTTGGCCTGTTGGCGCTTTGGTTGAGATTGCACCCAAAACCGATGGGTGTGGAGAACTGAGATTGACGCTTCCCGCCCTGAAATCGTGGTGCCAGAACGGCAAAAGCGTAGCTTTCGTTCGGCCGCCCCATGTCCCTTACGCGCCCGCTCTCGCCCGCTATGGCATGACACTGAGCTCATTGCTGTGGGTCGCGGCTGACACCGATGAGGACGGTCGGTGGGCCGCGGAACAACTTCTGCGCGACGGTGCCGCGGCCGTGTTGCTTTGGAGCAAGGCTCAGGAGGACCGTGCCTTACGGCGATTGCAGCTCGCAGCGGAGGCCGGTAAAGCATGCGCATTCTTGTACAGACCACCCGAGGTTTGGAATAAAGCCTTGTCTGCGGGGCTGAATCGCGCTACCTCTGCAGCACTGAGTCAACCGTCACCCGCCGCAGTGAGACTCACGCTGTCCGCAACCAACAACGGCAGTGGCATGAGCCTCGATCTCATGAAAGTGCGTGGCGGCCACCCCGGCAAGTTGGTTGTGCCACTCGATCGGCCGGCAGCGTGAGAAAGCATCATGTTGTGGGTTTGTGCGCACTTGCCCCATCTGGCGATGGAGCTGCGGCAGCCGCAGCAGCCAGGACCATTCGCAGTCACGGACGGCACGGGAGCCCGTCGCAAAATCATTGCATGCAACCAGGCAGCCCTCGAAGCAGGAATAGCTATCGGCATGGACGCTCCCTCGTCAATGATGCGAGAGCCAGAGCTACAAATGTTCGATCGCTCAAAAGCAGATGAGCGGCGCGCAACTCTCGCCCTGGCCTCCTGGGCCCACCAGTTCACCAGCGACGTCTGCGTAGAGGTCTCGCGCTGGATGGTGTGGATGGAAGTCGGTTCGAGCCTCAGATACTTCAATAGCCTCACCACGATCTACAACCAGATCAGGAACGGCATCGAACGGCTGGGCTACACGGTGTCACTGGGGATCGCACCCACGATGGAAGCCGCCGCGTTACTGACCCGGCATCCCGACACACTACCGATCACCAACAAGTCTGAAATACGCAGGACTCTCAACCCAATGCCCCTCGCCTGGCTGGAAATCGGCGCGAAGGCAATCGACCAACTGCACACCACCGGCCTGAGGACCGTCGAGGATCTACTGGGCGTCCCCGCCGACGCTCTTGCCCGGCGCTTCGGCGAAGAGTTGCCGCACCATTTGCAACGGCTGTTGGGAGAAAGGGCTGATGTGAGGCGACGGCATCGCGCGCCGGCGATCTATCGGCGGCGGTTTGATTTCATGGAGGGAGTCGAGTCCGTTGACGGGCTGCTGTTCCCGCTACGCCGCATCCTGCAGGAATTTGCGGGTTATCTGCGCGGGCGGGACCTGGCCATCCAGCATCTGGTAGTGACACTACAACACCGGGAAAGCGCGGAAACTGTACTGCGACTCGTGACCAGCGCACCTCAACGGAACGCGGCACACCTGTTTGCGCTGCTGAGAGAAAAGCTGGAGCGCACGACCATTCCGGACGCGGTGATGGCGATCCAACTGAATGCGGGCGAGTTTGTCGAGCCCCGCATTACCCAGGGCGATTTCTTCGACGACCCGCAACAGGAAAACGACAACTGGTCCGCCCTCCTCGACAAACTACGCGCCCGGCTCGGAGCAGAAGCTATCCGACAGTTGGGGCTGAGTGATGATCACAGGCCGGAAAACGCCTGGTGTGTGCTCTCAGATGACCAGCGAACCACCCATGCGGCGGATATCCCGGAAGCAGACAGACCCCTGTGGTTCCTGGATGAGCCACAACAGATCAATGACCTCCCGCAATTGCTGGGCGCACCGGAGCGTATTGAGGCCGGATGGTGGAGCGGCCAGGACACCAGTCGTGACTACTATCTGGCACGCACTGAAGAAGGCGCCCACTGGTGGCTGTTTCGGGATGCGGGTACCAATCGCTGGTACCTGCAAGGACTCTGGGCGTGAGATCCCGGAAGTGGAATACGCAGAGCTGCTGTGTCTGACCAACTTCAGCTTCCAGTTGGGAGCATCCCATCCGCGCGAGTTGGTGGAGAGAGCCAAAGAGCTGGGATACGAGGCCCTCGCAATAGCCGATGAGTGTTCCCTCGCCGGCATAGTCCGGGCACATGAAGCAGCCGAAACAGTCGGCCTCCCCCTCATTGTCGGCAGTCAGTTCCGATTCGAGGAAGGCGATCGAGTTGCGCTCCTGGCTCCCACACAGGACGGGTATTCACAGATCTGTGAGCTCATCAGCCAGTCACGTCGCGCCGCCCCCAAGGGCGCTTACAGCATCAGCCGCACCGACTTTGAAGGCGGCGCGATATCGGAAACGATTGCCCTTTGGATACCAGGCAAACAGATCGCACCCGCCACCGTTGAGTGGTTCGCACGCCTGCCCGTAGTAACAGCATATCTGGCGCATGCGCATCACCTCCAACAGGACAGCGCCCAACGGCTGGATACACTACTGGCTTACAGCCAACAATTTGAGCTGAGCTTGACCGCTGTAGGCGATGTCTACTACCACGTCCGCGACCGCCGCCCCTTGCACGACGTGTTAACCGCCATTCGACTCAAAACAACAGTGGACAAAATCGGCCGCAAAGGGTTTGCCAACGGCGAACGTCATCTGCGACCGCTGAGCACCCTCAGCAAGCTCTATCCATCCGAGTTGCTCGCAACCTCGGTGGAGATCGCGAAACGCTGCACCTTCACCTTGAAGAATCTCCGCTACGAATATCCCGAAGAGCTGGTTCCCCAAGGGATGACCGCATCGGATCACTTGCGTGCCCTGACAGAAAAGGGAATCAGACGACGCTGGCCTCGAGGACCGTCGCCCGAGGTTCGCAACCTGATAGAAAAGGAGCTGGTCCTCATCCGGGAACTGCGCTTCGAGCACTACTTCCTGACCGTTGAGGAAATTGTCAACTTCGCCCGCCAACAGGGAATCCTCTGCCAGGGACGCGGCAGCGCCGCCAACTCGGCAGTCTGCTACGCGCTGGGCGTAACAGAAGTCGACCCGGCGAGAATGAATCTGCTGCTGGAGCGCTTCATCTCCAAGGAGCGCCATGAGCCACCCGATATCGACATTGATTTTGAGCACCAGCGGCGCGAAGAGGTCCTGCAACACATCTATCAGAAGTATGGGAGACATCGTGCCGCCCTCGCGGCGACCGTCATAACCTACCGACGGCGCATGGCCATTCGTGATGTAGCCCGAGCGCTCGGACTCCCACTGGATCTCGTGGATGCGCTCGCCAAATCACTGCAGTGGTTTGATGGCACAACCGAGGTTCCTGCTCAGCTCATCAAACTGGGCTTCGATCCGAAATCGCGGATTGCCCTGCTGCTGATGAAGCTGGTCGCGGAGATTGTCGGATTTCCCCGCCACCTGTCGCAGCACGTGGGCGGCTTCGTGATGTCCCAACAACCGCTATCAACTCTCGTTCCAGTTGAGAACGCGGCCATGCCGGATCGGACGATCATCCAGTGGGACAAGAATGATCTGGACTCGCTGGGACTGCTCAAAGTGGACTGCCTCGCCCTCGGCATGATGTCCGCCATCCGTCGGGCAATGGAGCTGAAAGGAAAATTCGAGGGCCGCGAGTTCCACATGCAGGACATCCCCGCTGAGGATCCCGCCACTTACGAGATGCTGTGCAAGGCCGAATCGGTGGGCGTATTCCAGGTTGAATCGCGAGCGCAGATGACCATGCTGCCGCGACTCAAACCCCGGTGTTTTTTTGACCTGGTCATTGAAGTGGCCATCATCCGTCCCGGCCCCATCCAGGGCGGGATGGTGAATCCTTATCTGCGGCGGCGCCAGGGCCTGGAGAAAGTAACTTATCCAAACGCGGCGTTGGAGAAGATCCTGGGGCCCACGCTGGGGGTGCCCCTGTTCCAGGAACAGGTCATGGAGATCGCCATGGTAGCCGCCGGCTTCTCTGCCGGTGAGGCCGACAAGGTGCGCCGCTCCATGGCAGCCTGGCAACGTAAGGGCGGCCTGGCCGACTATCGTGACAAGCTCATGGCCGGAATGCTGGAGCGAGGCTACAGCGCGCAGTTTGCGGAGCAGATCTACAACCAGATCCTCGGGTTCGGGTCATATGGCTTTCCCCAAAGCCACAGCGCCTCATTCGCCTTGTTGGTTTACACGTCCGCGTGGTTGCGGCGGCATGCTCCAGCTGCTTTTGTTGCGGGGTTGCTCAACAGCTGGCCCATGGGATTTTATGCACCCGCGCAGTTGGTGAATGACGCCCGACGCAACGGCGTTGTATTTCGAACCGTGGATGTATTGAGCAGTGACTGGGATTGCACTCTGGAGGCAAACACCAATGGGGCGCCTGAGGTTCGTCTGGGCCTGCGGATGGTTTCCGGCCTGACGGAGGCGCAAGGACAGGCGATAGCGGCGGCACGCCCTTATGCAGACATCGATGAGTTGGCGCACCGGGCCAGGTTGTCGCAGCGGTCAATGGAACAGTTGGCCCGTGCCGGAGCGCTTGCAACACTGGCCGGCCACAGACGACTGGCGCATTGGGGCGCCATCGGAGTCGAGCGTTTGCCAGGAGCGCTTGCTGGCGCATCAGCGCGCGAGCGGCCGTTAGGATTGGTAGCGCCGGGTGAGGGTGAGAATATTGTTGCCGACTATCGAGGGATGGGATTGACGCTGGGCCGTCACCCGCTCGCGCTCATTCGCGGCAAGCTCAATCGATTAAAGGTCCACAAGGCCGCCGATCTCGCGAAGCTCAACAGCGGGATTACTGTCCGGGTCGCCGGGATCGTGACTCACCGCCAACGCCCGGAAACCGCCTCGGGCGTTGTTTTCATTTCGCTGGAAGATGAGACGGGTATCAGCAATCTCATCATGTGGCCCCGTGTGCAGCAGACTCAACGTGAGGCCGTCTTCGGGGCGCGGCTGATGATTGTGCAGGGGGAGCTTCAGAGTGAGTTGGGCGTCGTCCACGTCATCGCGGATAAGGTCCGCGACTATTCCCATTGGTTAGGCCGCCTCAGAAGCGGGTCACGCGACTTTAGATGAGGCGCACACCAGTCATCGGCACGGGCCGGGCTTGCAGAAAGCGTTACGCGCGCATCACGAGTCAGGGTTGCAATGACCCGGCGTAAGCCGCCACATCAATCATGTTGTTGATCTTCATCCCCTCAACAACAGGCTTCATGGGTGCACCCGCCGCTCCAGCCCGGGCGCCTGTGCGGAAAGCCACCAACTGCCTCAAAAGGTAAGTAGGTGATCGCCCCGCCAAAGGCGGAATCAACCCAACACCCTGCAACTTGTCACCATGACAGGTAACGCAGGTGGATTGAGCGACAGAGCGGCCACGGCCTATGCTTCCCATGGGCACATAGGCAATGTAGAGCAGCCCATCGGCTCGTTGCTCGTGGGCCTGGGTGTCCTTCGTCAACTCCAGGATACGCTGCCCCAGCGCCTCAGTGGCAGTGCCGGTCTTCGAAGCGTAAATCCATCCGACAACATCCGTCTTCGGAACACGAACGGTTTCAATCACACGCGTGCGTTTGGTCATACGCAGTGCGGCGAAGTAGTCAGCAGCGGCCGCCAGATCGGCGGCGGAAAGGCTCTTGGACAGCTTGATCATTCCATCCGTCGGAAGATAGCCACCCTTGGCCGCGCCATGCCGCGCGCCACTTTTGAAATCTTCAACCTGCTGAATAATGTACTGCGCAGGCAGACCCGCCAAAGGCGCATTCTCAGGCCGCCCCTGCCCTCGAGGCATGTGGCAATAGGCGCAGGCGTAAACATCCGGGGGACGGCCATGCGCCACCACTTCCGGCATGGGCCCATGCGTCGCCGGGTGCCAATCCGGGACGAAATACAGGTTGCCCAGTTGCGCGGCGGTGAACGCAGCCTCGCTGTTGGGCATGTGGATCAGGTTGACATCGTCGGCCGGCGGGGCCGTCGCGGACACAGGGGGACTGCGGGGAAACAGCCAGTCCGGGACGGCGAACCGAGTCGATTGAGCCGTCGCAGCGACGGATGCCAGACAGAGGGCCAGAGCCAGTAAAACGCGCATGATCGCCCAGCCTAGCACGTCACCGAGTGCACGGATTACCGCAACCACGAGGGACTGGCGAGCCGAAGCGATGACAGCAGCCGCGCCGGCCGCTAAAAGCAGCGAAGCGATGCCGCCCCGGGCCGAAGCGATCCGTGGCAGCCTCACGGGCCTGCGCGTGCGTTGTATGCTGAGGCTCTTCCAGGTCACAGACAGGCACCGGCTTTGTTCAGCGAGGCGACTTTCCTGCCCGGCGGCTCACCTGCATCCAGGCGCGCAGCCACATGAGCAGTGAGACAGCAGGCCCGTTGTTCCACTCATCGGTGCACCGGGGGTTCTCGACTGAAGTCAGTACCGCCCCCGGGCGGATACTCGCCCGTAAGCGGCCCCTGGAAGTCGATGTCCGGTTTGCCATTCAGCCCGCGGAGATTCATACCCGCGAAGGTGTAGTGCAGGCGCACCCCGGGGATGCGATAGTTACCGGCGGAGCCGGCGAGCACTGGCGGGTGTCGCGGGCCCATTTTGGAGAAAAATACCGCGCCCTTCCTCCCACCAAAGATGGTGAAGACGGGCGGTACCGGAGCCTCACTAACTCAATCATGGCAGTACGGATGTCGAGCACGTTTGAAGTTTTGTTGGCCGATGGGATTTCACGGTTGCGGGGTCAGCCCGGAGATTGGCTCGTCGACTATGGGGATGGCAGCCTGGGTGTGGTAGCACCCGCTATTTTCGCTGTAACCTACGAGATTGTTGGCTGACGCGGGCGATGGCGCTTCACCAGGCAATTCAGCGCCTACTGCTGATCGGCGCGCGGTTGGAATCCTTTCCACACGTGCCACCTCCCAAGAAGCCCGCGCGGCTGGCACCGCTTTTTGCGGCTGTTGAAGAGGCCCACCAGCGGTTTGACCAACGCGCCCTCGACTACGGCAATCGGTATCGCAGCGGGTTCTGGGTGATCTACCTGCTCAGTGCTGTCGCGGTACTGTGCGCTGTTTTACCGTTGGCCCTGGGATGGGACAGCCCTTCACATATGTTTCATCCCTACGCGCGGCTTTGGGCCATCTGCGAAGTGGTCATCATCGGGATCGTGCTTCTGATCTATTTGTTAGGGCACCACGGCGACTGGCAGGGTGAGTGGTTGAGGGCCCGTACCACCGCGGAGCTGACATCGTATCTGCCGATGCTGGCTCCCATCCTCGACTTCGATTCCCCTGCACTCGAACCCAACTGGTACGTACGGGTATTCGATCCCGGGCAACACCTGCGGACGGCGGACGATGTTTCGGTTTTGTGCGGACAGCTCGAACCCGAAGCCCGCAAGCTGTTGTCCGGCGCGTGGACGGACCCGGAATTCATCCAGGATTACATTCAATGGACGATTGATACCCTGGAAGGTCAAAGGCGCTATCACTCCCGGGTGTCAGCCAAGCAGCATGCTCTGTTGCGCCGCGTCCACAGGATCAACGGGACGCTGTTTGGGCTGACGGCCCTGGCGGCCTTGATGCATCTATTTATTCACGAGTTGTGGTTGTCTCTCGTGACCACCTTCTTCCCGGCGTTGGGTGCCTCCCTCCACGGCGCCATGGCGCAGTCCGAAACCTACCGGCTGGCAACCACCTCAGAACGGCTGGCCCGTGACCTGGGAGATGCCATCGCCCGCATACAACACAGCACGTCCCTGCTGACCGGCAACCCTTCAGCCGCCGTAAAAAGCTCGATTGAAGGCGCGCTTGCGCTCATACTGGAGGAACATCAGGACTGGAACCTCCTGGTCCGGCCGCACCACCTGCCACTGGCATGACATGAGCCTGCTGGTTCGAATCAATCTCATCCTGGGGCCACGCTCCTCCTCGCCGCTATTGCGTTGAGTTATGGATGCAGATCCTTGCTCCAGTCCAACGCTCGTATCGAGGTCATCTGGGAAGCGGCTCTCATGTTGGACAGCGCCCTGGCCATCCGCAATTACACCAGCGCCGAGATCCTTCCCCTGTGCAAGTCCGGATGAAGTCAGAATTCCCGCCCCAGAGTGTGCCGTTCTACGCCGCGACCCAGAATTTCCTGAAACTGCGGGAGCAGCATCCGCAATACGCATACAAGGGGGCCACGCTCAATCCAAGTTGAGCGGGCAGTGCATCGGGAGATTCCGATTCTGCCGTTCGGATCGAGGACGTGTTGCCGGCCAGGAGCCTGGAGTATTTCCTCAGCACGCCACATTGGTTGGATGCCTTTCCTCCACCTCGTGAGCCGCATCTCGAGAGGTTGAGTACTCACATTGAGAGTATTTTGAATGGGAGTGCCGCCGCGGTTACCCCTGCGGTGCCGCGAAATCAACTGCTGTCGCTCGATGTAACCGAGATGGAGCCGCGCGCTAACAGTTCCTCGATGCCTGCCGCCACGACCGGCATTAGTCCAGGTTCAACTGCCACGACACGCCATAGCGATCATTCACCCAGGCAAACTTGCGGCTGAAGCCGTAGTGACCCAGCGGCATGAGCACTTTCCCGCCCGCCCCCAATCCCTCACTCAGCTTCTGAATCTGCTCTTCCGACCCGCAACTCACGAACAGCGAAAACGACGGCGTGAATGTGAAGTTGTGCTTGATCGGGCTGTCAGTGCATATGACGGTCTGCTCGCCGACAACAAACGTCGCCTTCATCACTGTGCCCGTGGCTCCTGCGCCTCCACCGGTGTAGCGCTTGATGTCAACGATGCGGGAGTTGGGAAGCAGTGAAGTGTAAAAGTTCATGGCCTGCTCGGCCTGGCCCGTGAACATCAAAAACGGATGGACGGTCTGGGTCATGGTTTCGATCGGATCAGGTGCGGAATCCACTGTTGCTTCTTCGACAGCTCAATCAAGGTCTGCGCTCTCTTCAGGCGGGTCTCCTCTTTCTTGGCGCCGATGACCCACCAGATGGCCGCGCGCTGATACCAAGGGGCCTGCTGGGCAAAGAATTTCCGGGCGCTGGCGCTCTTGGCCAGCATGCCCGCATACGGCTCAGTAAGCTCGTCAGGGCGCTTCTCGTGGGAATACACACCTGACTTAGTCTCCCGCCGCGCTTCGAATGCCCGCAGACCTCCGGGCATCATTTTTCCCTGTTCCGTCAGAACCGCGACGCGCTTGATGTTGACATTGCTCCAGATGCTGGTGGGCCTGCGTGGCGTAAAGCGGATGGTGTAGCTCTCGTCGTCGATGCGCTTGCGCACGCCATCAATCCAACCAAAGCACAACGCTTCATCCACGGACTGGGGCCAGGTGATGCTGGGCTTGCCGCAAGCGGTTTTGTAGAAGCCTACGAGCAATTCTGTTTTCGCTTCGCTGTGGCGCTCCAGCCATTGGCGGAACGAATCGGGCGTCGGGAAGAAAGTTGGCTTCACGCGTGATCCATGCGCCTTGACAACGAAAAGCACGGCCTCAGGGCACACTCATGATCGGCGGTCAGTATATCCCCAGGTCGAGACCGGCTGCGATGGTGGCTCCGAGCTCTGCACAGCGCGAGAGATCCGCGGCGCTGATTTGTTTGGGGGCGAGAATGCTTTCGGGGGTCTGGGCATGTGTACAGACAATCAGCGGGTCCGCGATCGGCTTCAGGCGCCAGCCAGTCGCAATTCGCTCGATCTGGCGGGCGGCGTTGGTTCCGTCACTGCCGGCGCAAATAAGGGACGCATAGGGGCGGCCCTGGATCTGATCCAACACGGGATAGTAGGTGCGGTCGAAGAAGTCCTTCATCAGGCCTGACATGGCCGCGAGGTTCTCCGGGCAGGCGAAGAGATAGCCGCTCGCTGAGAGCAGCGCTTCCGGACCTACCGCCGTGGCGACTTCCAGGCGGACGGCAATGTTCGACTCCTGTGTGGCGGCTTTGGCAGCCGCCCTGGCCATCTGGAGGGTGCCACCGGTCTGGGTGTGGTAGACGATGAGTAGTTGCTTCACTTCGTGAGTTTAGCGCGCCGGTCTTGTATGCATATCGGTGTATATGTACTATGGCGCATATGGACGCGTTTCAGACCTTGGCTGATCCAACCCGGCGCCAGATCGTGGAGACGCTGCGCGCGGGCGAGCAGCAGGTAAATGACATCGTAGATGCATTGGACATCCACCAGTCGGGGGTGTCTCGACATCTGCGATTGCTGCTGGAGTCGGGATTTGTCCAGGTTAGGCCGGAGGGACAGATGCGGTTGTATTCGTTGCGCCCGGAACCGTTTCGGGAGCTGGAGGCCTGGGTTGCCAGCTACCAGCAGGTTTGGGATGCGCGGTTGACGCGCTTTGGCGCGGCCCTGGAGAAACGCAGAACGCGGAAGAAGAGTGCGGGCGCGCCCGCGCAACAGGAGGATGATAGTGACGAGTAAGCCTACAGTCCGCGTGGAGCGGAAATACGAAGGTCCGGTCGATGATTTGTGGTGGCTCTGGACCACCAAGGAAGGATTCGAGTCATGGTGGGGGCCGGAGGGCTTTCGCGTCCAGGTAAACAAACTCGACCTGCGCGTGGGCGGCGGCCTGGATTACGACATGATCGCGACCGACCCTCAGCAGATCGCGTGGATGAAACAGAACAACATGCCGATTTCACACGGCACCCACGGCAAGTTTGTGGAGATCGTGCCCATGAAGCGGCTGGGCCTCAGCCACATGATTGACTTCATTCCAGGTGTCGAGACCTACGAGAACACGATGGTTGTCGAGTTCGTGCCGGAAGGAAAAATGGTGAAGATGGTTGTCACCGTTGAGGAGCACAGCACTCCTGAGTGGACTCAGAGGGCTATTGCAGGGTTTGAGAGTCAGCTCACCAAGGTGCCTGGCGTATTGGCCAAGCGGCGCGGAACGCAGTAGAGCAGGAGGCGCCGTGGTTCAATTCGACTACGGCGCCCCTTGTACTCAACTCTTCAAGCTGTCAGGCACTTTGCCGCCGTTGGCAGCCAGCTTCTGCATGACCGCCTTGTGCAACCATACGTTCATGGCAGCGGAGTCATTGGTGTCACCCTTGTAGCCGAGCTCCGCGGCCAACTCCTTTCGATGCTGCAGGCTCGAATCCATGCCGACGAGCTTCATCAGGTCAACAATGGATGTCTGCCAGTTGAGCTTCTGCGGGCTCTTGGCATTGAGCCCGTTCAGCACCGCTTCGACATCCACTTCCTTCGGCTGCGTTGCCGAGCTTGGCGGCGCGGCGGGGGCAGCGTTGGGTGGTTTCGGCTGAGTCCCCGCGGCCCCCGTAGGCGAGTTCACCTTGGGAGAAGCTGTGGGAGCCGGGGCGGCTGAGCTGGCGTGACCGAAGATTGCATTCTTGAGAGTATCGAACAAACCCATAACCCCTCCGCGTGGTTCAGACAAAGAGAACGAGACCAAAGTACTTTGGTTCCTGTCCTGGGATTTGGACGGGCACAGCCCTTGCGGAATCGTCACATCCTTTTTCTGGAGCTTGCGCCATGGCACGGACAGTGGGCGATTTCCTCGTGGACCGGCTTCACCAATGGGGTGTCCGGATTCTGTTCGGATATCCGGGTGACGGCATCAATGGTGTCTTCGGCGCGCTCAATCGGGCCAACAAAAAGATCGATTTTGTGCAGGCTCGGCACGAAGAAATGGCGGCGTTCATGGCCTCCGCCTATGCCAAGTTCACCGGTGAGCTGGGCGTTTGCATAGCAACATCAGGACCCGGTGCAACTCACCTGATCACCGGCCTGTATGACGCGCGGCTCGACCACGTTCCCGTCCTGGCGATCTGTGGGCAACAGGCACGGAACGCTTTGGGCGGTCACTATCAACAGGAAGTCGACCTTCCCAGCCTGTTGAAAGACGTGGCAGGCGCGTTTGTCCAACAGGCCTCGTCTCCCGCTCAAGTACGTCATCTCGTCGACCGTGCTATCCGCATTGCCGTTGGCGAACGGCGAGTGACGGCCATCATTTTACCCAACGACCTGCAGGAGATGCCTTACGAGGAGCCTCCGCGAGCCCACGGCACCGTGCACTCCGGTGTTGGGTTCTCGATTCCCAAGACGGTTCCGTACGAGTCGGACCTGCAGCGCGCAGCGTCTGTTCTCAACAAGGGAAAGAAAGTTGCCATGCTCGTTGGCGCAGGCGCGCTAGGAGCAACCGACGAAGTCATCGCAGTGGCGGATCGCCTGGGTGCTGGTGTCGCCAAGGCCCTCCTTGGAAAGGCTGTTTTGCCGGATGATTTGCCGTGGGTCACCGGCTCCATAGGCCTGCTGGGCACCGAACCCAGTTACAAGATGATGATGGAGTGTGACACCCTGTTGATGGTCGGCTCCGGATTCCCCTACTCCGAGTTTCTGCCCAAGGAAGGTCAGGCACGGGGAGTCCAGATCGACCTGGCTCCTGATATGTTGTCGTTGCGTTACCCGATGGAGGTCAACCTCGTCGGTGACTCAGGAGAGACACTCCGCGCCCTGCTCCCCATGTTGGAATCCAAGCAGGATTCAGGCTGGCGCGACGGGATCGTCAAGAATGTCGGTGAGTGGTGGAAGACACTCGAGAGTCGGGCTATGCAACCGGCCAATCCCGTCAATCCGCAGCGCGTTGCATGGGAATTGTCCTCCAGGTTGCCCGACAGGGTCATCCTGACGAGCGACTCGGGATCTTGCGCCAACTGGTATGCACGTGATGTGAAGATCCGTCGCGGAATGATGGCATCCCTATCCGGTGGATTAGCCTCCATGGGTGCCGCCGTGCCTTACGCCATCGCCGCCAAGTTCGCCCACCCCGACTGCCCGGTCATTGCCCTCGTAGGTGATGGCGCCATGCAGATGAACAACATGGCCGAGTTGATCACTGTGGCCAAGTATTGGCAACACTGGGCAGACAAGCGTTGGATCGTCTGTGTCTTCAACAACCAGGACCTGAACCAGGTCACCTGGGAGCAGCGAGTCATGGAGGGCGATCCGAAGTTCAATGCTTCACAGCAGATTCCGGATGTGCCCTATCATCGCTTTGCAGAGTTGATCGGACTGAAAGGCATCTTTGTTGATAAACCCGACGCCCTCGGGCACGCGTGGGACGAAGCACTCGCTGCGGACCGACCCGTTGTCCTCGAAGTCAAGACCGATCCAGAAGTGCCGCCGTTACCGCCGCATATCACTTTGCAACAGGCGAAGCACTTTGTTCATGCCATGGTGAAGGGTGATCCAGCGGAACGCGGAATGATTACGGGCGCTGCGCGTCAGTTCCTCAGCAAGCTACTCCCTCGCAAACGCAAGCGCCGCGACGATTAGCTCCATCTCAGGGACATGCAAGACAGACCAGCGTCCAAACGACCCACGGCCTCGTTGGGTACGGCGCTGACGATGTACCCTTCTTGCTGAAGCTTTTCGATCGTCTTCGGGAACCGGTCGCCGACCAGGATAGTGTCATTGAGGCGCAAAGCGTTGGCAGCGGCCCGCTCGGTCTCTGGCACGACCAACTTACGATAGCCATTGAAAATATCAGAGGCGGCAAGCGACGCCGTGCACAGGACATGATCGTCCGCGATGAGCGAGCAGTCTGACTTCAGGTGCAGGGTGCCTTTCGGCGTGTGGACTATGCGAGAGTCTATGCCGAGCTCCTTCAGGAGCCTGGCAAGTTGTGTCGCACCAGTTTGGTCCGTGCGACTGGACAAACCGATGAACATTCCCGCCGGCGTGAGCAACATGTCTCCACCGTCGGCAAAGCCTTCCTCGATCGCGAGAATGCGACCGAACCGCTGCCGCAGAGGCGTTGCGATTTCCTTTACTTCGCCTTGCCGCGAGGGAGCCCCGGGCCGTAGCAGGATGGCGGCTCCACTGAAGACCAGAGCCGGGTCCTCGACGAAGATGGAGTCAGGGTAGTCCTCCGAGGGTGGCAGGACGTCGACAGTCAGACCACAGGCTTCAAGGGCTTCGACGTACCGGGCATGCTCCGCCGCGATTGCTTCAAACGTGGGGCGCGGACCCGTCTGAGTGCTGATGCCGTTGACTACGCTGCGCCCCGGGGAGCGTACGAGTGCGTTGGTGAAGTTGAATATCATCAATCGCTGCCACTGGCGCCCATGTGGGCGAGGAAGTCTGTCTTCCGGCGATGATATTACGGCGGGCGGCCCGTGCGCTCGCTGATTGAGGGCACGGACCACTTCCGTGGAAACTACCGACCTGTACGTACGTCTTTCACGGCGCCTTCTGTCGCGTGAATGGCGCCATCAATATGACCCACGGCGCGGTCACGCAGGCCTTTCACCATCGGGTCGTCTTCCTCACGAGCCACATCGGAGTGCACCTTGCGGAGCAGCTCCAGTGCCTTGTGAAGCCGCCCTGGGCGGTCCTTCGGAGCATCGATTGCCGGGTGATCATGAAGGTCCTTGCCATCATCGATGGCAGCATGCTTGATCTCGCCGATCGCAGCATCGATCTCCGTGATCGCTACATCTTCCTTTCCGCTCACCGCAGCATCCCCTGGCCGGTGTTCCAACATCCAGCGAGCCGCGCGCAGATCTGACAGCGCATGGAGATAGTAAGGATGCTTGCCAGGCAGGTCCGCGTTGGCGCCCAGCGAAACCAGAGCCAGCAATCCACCCAACAGAAGTTTATTTCTTATTGCCATCGACCGTTTTCCTCATGACATCGAAGCAGTGATACACGGCTGCAGTTTCGCTTGCGCAAGCTTACTGCCGGCTGAATGCGGACTGATTCACGTTACGTTGTATGAGGACGCAGCTACCAACGCCGGTAATGACCTTTATCTTTCATGTAGCTTTCAGCTGAGTTTCAACTACGCAAGTTGCGGCGTCAGTTTCAAGCCAAGCGCTTTCAACACCTTGAGAACGGTGCCCAGGCTCGGATTGCCATCAGCTGACAGAGCCTTGTAAAGCCCTTCGCGAGTGAGGCCAGTCTCCTTCGACAGTTGCACCATGCCATGGGCGCGGGCGACGTTTCCCAGTGCGATGGCGATGTATACAGGGTCATCACCCGCCTCCTCCATGCAGGCTTCCAGGTAAGCACGGATGTCTGCCGGGGACTTCAGATAGTCTGCGGTGTCGTATGAAGAGAATTTCTCTGGAGCTCGTTTTCTGTTGCGTATAGGCATGACGTGAAAATGAAGCGTAATCCATAGCTCACAGTATGTAAACTATAGCATACGCGGGGATTTAGCTGAAATTAGATGGCGGCCGAGGCAGGATCAATTCTGTATTTGTGTGTATTTGTGTGTTTTTAGGCAAAAATAGAGCGGGCTCAAATTGGTGGGAGTGAAGCGATGCTGAGTTACGTGTACGTGGGTACTAACGATCTCGAGAGGGCGACCGAGTTTTACGACGCTGTGTTGGGCACGCTGGGGATGAAACGGTGTGTCACCGGCGATGCGGAGTGGGATCGGGTTGCCGCTGGGTGGGGCATCTATGAGGATAGCGGGGCGCGGGAGTTAGCGTTTTGGGTGGGGAAACCATTTGATCAACAGCCGGCCACCGTGGGCAATGGCAGCATGGTTGCGTTTAGTGCGCAGTCGTGGGAGCAGGTTGATCGATTCCACGCCGCAGCGTTGGCCAAGGGTGGAGTCTGCGAGGGACCACCTGGACTGCGATTACATTATTCGCCGGATTTTTATGCGGCGTATGTCAGAGACCGCGACGGTAACAAGATTGCCGCGGTCTGCAGGGGCTTTACGAAGCGCGGCTGACGGTCAGGCGGGTTCGCAATATCGCTTCGGCTCCAGAAGCAAAGAAAAGGCGTCCGCTGATTCCGCTGTTAGATCGCGAGTTTGTTCAGGACCTGGGAATGTCCGCGCATTGACATCTTCCAGGTAACGACGAGTCGCGGCAGTAATTTGATCGGCGACATTCAGATACCGGCGTGTGTGACGCGGCTGGAAATCGGTATAGAGGCCAAACAGGTCGTGGAACACCTGGATCTCACCATCACAGCGTGGCCCTGACCCTATCCCGATCGTCGGGATTGAAATACGTTTGCTAACCGCCTCCGCAACCATCGCCGGAACCAACTCCAACACAATGGCAAACGCGCCGGCAGCTTCCAGAGCCTTCGCGTCAGCCAGAAGCGCCATCGCCGCGGCCGGCTCCCGCGCCTGCATCCTTGGACCGCCGAGGGTGTGAGCCGATTGCGGCGTGAAACCCAGGTGCCCACACACCGGGATACCTGCTTTGACCATTCGTTCGACGGTGGGTGCTACATCCACCCCACCCTCGATTTTCACCGCCCCCACCTTGCCCTCAGTCATCAGTCGAGCCGCATTGCGCAGGGCCTCTTCGGTAGAGATCTGATAGGTCATGAAGGGCATATCGGCAATCACCATCGCCCGCTCTGACCCGCGGGCGACCATGCGAGCGTGGTAAATCACTTGGTCCAGGGTAACGGGAAGCGTCGTATCCTCCCCCTGCACCACCACACCAAGGCTGTCCCCGACGAGAATCACGGGTACGCCTGCGGCATCGATCATCTGGGCCGAGGTGTAGTCATACGCGGTGAGGGAGGCGATTCGCCTGCCCTCGGATTTCATGGCCACGATATCCCGGGCCGTGAGCCGATCCGTCTTCATATACGCAGGATTCCACTGCGGTGTACCATTAGTCAACGCTAAGGGTTTCTACATCAGCAGTAGTTAATACTTATATGACCCTCGAAGATCTGCGCATCCTGGTCGCTGCCTGTGAAGCCGGGAATTTGAGCTCGTTGGCTCGGGAGCTGCGGCGGACTCAATCATCGATCAGTCAGCACATTGCTAGGCTCGAAGCGGAGCTCGGTGTGAAGCTTCTCGAGCGTCATGCGCGCGGCGTCAGTCCTACTGCTGCCGGCAGAGCACTCAAAGATTCAGCGCTCGAAGGCCTCGATGCCATCGAGTCCGGCATTCGGCGCGTGCGGACAATGAAGCACGGGGAGACGCAGACGCTGACAATTACTACAGGCGGCACCACTGTCCGGCATTTCATGCAGGGCGCGGTAGTTCGATTCAAGCGTGCTCATCCCGATGTCAACTTACGCTTCCTTCCGGCCAGCTCGAGCCGTCGATGCTTTGAGATTTTGCGACTGAGCCAGGCAGACCTGGGATTTGTCACCACCGGTGATCCCGTGCGTGGCTTCAACGAGAAGACGATCGCGCATCAACGACTGTTCCTCCTCGTTTCGAAGTCAGATCCTCTTGCCAAACACAAGCGGGTGTCATTGAAGGACATTGAAGGGATCCGCTACCTTGGACTATCTGGCACTACCACTCATCACAGCGCCATTGAGCAGGCGGCGATGGAGCACGGCGTTCAGCTCAAACCTGAAGTTGTATTTGACGACTTCGATACCGCCAGGATTTTCGTGGAGCTCGATCTCGGCCAGGCCATCGTGCCGGCCGTCCATGCGTACAATTTCGAAAAGAGTGGCGCGGTCAAAGCCATCATGATCACCGACCTGCCGCCGATTTCCATCGGCTGGGCCTTCCGCCGTTGGCAACACCTACCCGCGGTCGCCCACGAATTTGTGGAACTGATGGCCCAGGACTGCAACAAGCTGCGCTCCATCCCGGGATTCGAGTTGGTCTGAAAACGAGGTCGGCTCGAATCAGGTGTGCAGCTTCAACCTGCCGCTGGGTGGAAATCAGGCGGTAATGTTCCCTCGGCTGCCGCGCCCGAGGTCTCGATGTGAAGGATTGAGACTACAAAAATGTCGGACGGGTGGCGGCTGTAGTTTTCCTGCAAGGGAGGTAAACCACGTTATGGCCCCTTGCAGGAAAACGCGATGGAAAAGCATGCACCGACTCATGATGTGAATATCCCCGCGGGCGGGTGGGGATCGGCTAAAGCTACGCTGTCGATTCTGCATCAGGAGCACTCGACGGTTCCGGCCACCAAGGCCATCCTGCGACAGAACAAGCAGGACGGATTTACCTGTGTCAGCTGCTCTTGGGCTAAGCCGGTACATTCACATTCCGTCGAAGCCTGCGAGAACGGCATCAAGGCGACCGCGTGGGAGCTGACATCCAAGCGCACGACCCCCGAATTTTTCGCAGCGCACACAGTGACTGAAATGCTGGATTGGCATGATCTCGCCTTGGAAGATCAGGGCCGGCTCACCGACCCGCTCAAGTGGGACGCTGCAACTGACAAATACGTCCCCGTAGACTGGAATGAAGCGTTCGCTGACATAGGCGCGCGATTGAAGCAGCTGGCGCCCGAGTCGGTTGTGTTCTACACCTCCGGTCGCGCATCCCTCGAGGCTTCATTTCTATATCAGTTAATGGCTCGGGTGTACGGCAACAACAACCTGCCTGACAGCTCGAACATGTGTCACGAAAGCACCTCGGTGGCGCTGCCAAAGACCATTGGCGTGGGCGTCGGCACTGTGGACCTGGACGACTTTCAACACACAGACTGTATATTCTTCTTCGGGCAGAATGTCGGAGTTAACAGTCCGCGGATGCTGCATCAACTTCAGGAAGCGCGGCAACGCGGCGTCCCTATTGTCACGTTCAATCCGTTGCGCGAACGTGGGTTGGTGAGCTTCAGAAATCCTCTGTCAGTGCCTCAGATGGCACTCGGACTGGAAACGCAGATCAGTACCCAGTATCACCAGGTAAAGGTCGGTGGCGACATTGCCGCAGTTACCGGAATTTGCAAGGCGTTGCTCACGGCCGACGACCGGGCAATCGCCGCCGGCCTGCCGCGCGTGCTGGATGTAGAGTTCATTGAGCAGCATACCCACGGGCTGGAGGACTTCACGAAGTTTGTTCACTCCTGCACCTGGGAACAAATCGAAAGTGAATCCGGATTGACTCGTTCGGCACTGGAACAAGCGGCCGAAGAGTACTCCAGGGCTACCCGGGTAATGGCAATCTACGGAATGGGCCTGACGCAGCATCGTCGCGGTGTTGAGGCCGTGCAGATGCTGACCAACCTGCTGCTCTTGCGCGGGAACATCGGAAAGTTTGGTGCGGGCATTTGTCCTGTACGTGGGCACTCCAACGTCCAGGGACAACGCACGGTCGGCATCACCGAGAAACCGGAACTCGCGCCTTTGGATAAGCTGGAGAAGCGATATGGCTTCGAGGCACCCCGCAACAAAGGCCTCAACACTGTTGAGACGTGTAAAGGCGTGATCGAAGGTCGTGTCAAAGCTTTCGTTGGCCTGGGTGGAAACTTCGTGCGAGCGGTTCCTGAGACACAGAAGATTGAGTCCGCCTGGCCCGGCCTCGAACTATCGGTGCAGATCGCCACCAAATTGAACCGCAGTCATCTGATTCACGGCAAGGTGTCGTACCTGTTACCTTGCCGCGGCCGGATCGAAGTCGACACGCAGGCCTCTGGAGAACAGACCGTCACCACAGAGGACAGCACTGGAGTCATGCATACCTCTACCGGGGTTGCTGAGCCTGCTTCGCCGAACCTTTTGTCTGAACCGGCTATTGTCGCTGGCATCGCCAAAGCAACCTTGCCTGCCAATCCCGCACTACAGTGGGATCGATGGGTTGCTGACTACAGTTTGATCCGCGACGAAATCGCTGCAATCTATCCCGATATCTTCCACGACTTCAATGCGCGTCGGTTAACTCCAGGTGGCTTTCGCAGGCCGATGCCTGCTGCACAGCGCGTTTGGAAGACGCCGAATGGCAAGGCCAATTTCATTCCGCCGGCGGGGCTGGTCGAAGATCCGGATTTGCCGAAACCGGATCCTGAAGTGATGCGGTTGATGACCATGCGCAGCGACGATCAATTCAACACGACCATCTACACGTTGAATGATCGGTTCCGGGGCATTGAGGGAACCCGTCGCGTCATTTTCATGAATCCTTCAGACCTCCGCCGTTTCGGTTTCACCGACGGTGACATCGTCAGCCTGTTTACCGCTGTTGACGACGGCGTGGAGCGCGTTGTGAGGAAAATGAAGATCATCGCTTTCGACGTTCCCAAAGGATGCCTCGCGGGCTATTACCCCGAATGCAACCCACTCATCCCGCTTTGGCACCACGCCAAAGACAGCTTCGTCCCGGCCGGCAAATCGATTCCGGTGCGTCTGGTCAAATCCGTATCGAGCTGAGAGACGCTCTCAAACGCCTTGCAGCTTGCTGCGGAAGACAAAGAACACTGCCGCGAAAATACACAGAGCCGCCCAAACGTAATCGAGCTTGAGCGGCTCCTTCATGAAGTAGATTGAAAAAGGCACGAAAACCGACAGGGTGATCACTTCCTGCAATATCTTGAGTTGGGCGACGTTCAGCACCGTGAACCCAATCCGGTTCGCGGGTACCTGAAACGCGTATTCGAGCAGCGCGATTCCCCAGCTGGCGAGCACAGCTATAAACCATGGTTTGTTGGCCAGTTCCTTGAGATGGCCGTACCAGGCGAAAGTCATGAACACGTTACTGACGCACAATAGCCCAATCGAAATCGCGATTGCCCGCATGCTTGAATCTTCCGCCGTTAACCGAGCCGGGATTCTAACGTGCGGAGCGCTTCTTGGGCGTTTTGTTGGTGAACTTCTCCACCGCACTGATCAGCGAGCGCTCACCCTCTTCATAGTCTTCCCATGGCTTGCTCTTCGCGAGCAGGCTCGGCACCGTCCGTACCGTGTATTTCGTCGGGTCGAGGCCGCGACGCACCTGTTTCCATTCCAACGGCATGGAAACTGTTGCACCTTCACGCGCTCGCGGCGAAAGCGGCGCGACGGCAGTCGACAGGCGATCGTTGCGCAGGTAGTCGAGGAAGATCTTCCCTTTGCGCTCACTCTTGGACATGTTTATCAGGTATTTATCGGGCGAATCGACTTCCATCTGATGACAAACTTCACGGGCAAACGCCTTCGCGACCGTCCAGTCGACATCGGCTTTCTTGTCCCGCGCCAACGGCGTCACGACATGCAAGCCCTTCCCGCCTGTGGTTTTGCAGAAGCAAACGAGGCCGATTGCTTCGAGACGATCACGCAGCTCAATGGCAGCCGTTATGACTGCATCGAACTTCACATCCGGTGCCGGATCGAGATCGAACACGAGGCGGCCGGGGATATCGGGCTCTTCCGGCACGCAACCGCCGGGATGCAACTCGAGACCGGCGGTCTGTGCGATGGCAATCAGGCCTTCAACGCTGTTGATGGCAACATAGCTCTGCCGGTCGCCGGACACTTTGATGAGATCGACCAGATGGGACTGGCCGGCCATGGCATGGCGCTGAAAAAAGCGCTGGCCGCTGATGCCATCAGGGGCGCGCACAATGGAGCATGGGCGGCCGGTGATGTGGGGGATCATCCAGTCGCCGATGGCCTCGAAGTACTCCGCCAGGTCCAACTTGGTGACTGGCTTCTTGTCGCCCGCGTCGGGCCAGAGTGCCTTGTCGGGTTTGGAGATGGTGACGCCGAGGACGGCGTTGGGGGCATTCGCCGTAGCTGCTGCCGCAGCGGCACCCTTGCCGGACCCGCCACCTTTGGTGGACCTGCCACCCCTGCTGGACGTTCCGCCTTTTCTGGCGGCGCTGGCATTGCTGCGAGCGACCGATCTGTTATCGGCATTGGTTGACGCTCGGGCGGCTGCGCTTCTCGACGCCCGGCCTGTTGCCGCAGATGTCTTAGCCGCGGACCTTTTTGCTGAAGACTTGGCCACGCGGCCTCCTATGACTGCGCCTCCCGAGGTGCGGGATGTTTTCTCGCGCGCCGCGGTCTGGGCCGCGACACGGCGCGCTGTTGATTCATCGAGTGAGACGAACTCGGGCTTCTCGGCGCGGACTTCCTTGGCAGGCTTGTCTTCCCGCAGGCCTTTGAATGCCGCTTGCCTCACATTACCCCCGTCGGTCCAACCGGCAAATTCAATCTCTGCCACCAACTCCGGTTTGACCCAGTGGATGCCACGCCCGTAGGGCACGGCGACCTTGCCATGAAAAGGGCTCGCCTTGATTTCGAGCGGCTTGAGCCGCTTCATCAGCGATGTCAGGTTCGCGCTGTTGAACCCGGTGCCGACCCGACCCACAGGCACGAAGTTGTCGTCCTTGTAGACACCCACAATCAATGAGCTCAGATCACGCTTCTCGGATGACCAACCGCCGATGACGACTTCGTGCCCGGCGCGGCACTTGGATTTCTGCCAAGCGCCATTTCGATCCGACGAATAACCGGCATCCAGTCGTTTGGAGACGATGCCTTCCATATCCATCGTGCACGCGGATGCCAGGACGTCATCACCTGCTGAAACGACGTGCTCCAGATAGCGGATGCGGTCGCCAAACTTCTTCGGCTGATCGTCGAGCAGTTCTTTGAGCCTTTCCTTGCGATCGACCAGCGGCATTGCGCGCAGGTCTTCGTGCTTCGCGAACAACATGTCGAACACGAAAAACACCAGCGGCCCGGTTTTTCCTTCTGACAGCGCTGCCTGTAGCGCCGAAAAGCTCGGTATGCCCTTATGGTTCAGTGCGCACACCTCGCCATCCAACATGCAATCAGGCAACGATTTAGCGGTGTTGGCAATCTCGGGGAACTTGTCTGTCCAGTCCAGGCCCTTGCGCGTCTTCAGGGTGGCTTTCTTGTTTTCGACACGTAGTTCCAGCCGATAGCCATCTAGCTTCAACTCGTGTCCCCAGCCGTCGCCGTTCGGAGGACGATCTACCAACTTCGCGAGTTGGGGGGCGATGAATGGGGGAATATGGCCGCGGATGTGCTTGGGTTCGACCTTTTCGCGTTCGGCTGCCTCGGGAGAAGCTTCTCCGGGGCCGCCGGGGTCGCCGCGCGCTGCCCCGGACGCTCTTGCCGCAGCGCCCTTCGCTCCAGTCGCTCTCGCTCCGGCGCCTTTCGCCGCAGCGCCCTTCCCGGCAGCTCTTTCGGCTTCACCCTTGTTGGAATGCCAGACCGCGTTGGCTTCCGCCTTCGCCCTGCCGCCCTTGGCCAGCATGAAAGGCTTTGGCGAGCGGCCCTTGCCTGCCTTGATCTGCTCCATGGGCCGCCCGGAAGCGACGGATCGATCCTCCGCCAGCACTTCATCGTGATCACCCGGGCGGGCGAAGTCGTCACGGTGTTTGATCAACAGCCAGTTGGTGCGCTTCCCGTTACCGTAGCGATCATTTTTGATCCGCACGAGCACCCAGCTCCCGTGCAACTTGTCGCCCTCCAGGCTGAACTTGAGCTCGCCAGACTTCAAGGACCTTTCAGGGGACTCATCCCCCTCAGGGGCCCAATAGCCACGATCCCACAGTTGTACGGTTCCACCCCCATATTCACCTGCGGGAATAGTGCCTTCGAAATCCCCGTAATCGAGCGGATGGTCTTCGACCTCCACGGCCAGCCGTTTGTCGGCCGGATCCAATGAGGGCCCACGGGTCACCGCCCACGACTTGAAAACTCCACCCAGCTCGAGCCTCAGGTCATAGTGGAGGCGACGGGCTGCGTGCTTCTGAATGACGAAGCGCAATGCTTTGCTGGCAGGGACGGACCGTGCGCCACTGGGCTCCGCGGTCTTTTGAAAATCGCGTTTTGCGCGGTATTTCGAGAGTTTTCGACTGGCCTTCGCCACAACACGCTCCGGGCCGCGGGCGGTTATCTATGTCCGCGCGACTCTATCCCTTACGCAAGAGTCGCGCCTGTGCCTTGGCTGCTTCGAGGGTGCGCGATGTATCCCAATGGCCATAGAGGCGTCGGGGAAATGCGCTGCGACCGGGACTTCGCGGCACCGTGCGAATCTCGCGCCGGCGGACATGCCCGGCGCGCCGTGTGAGTGGCGCGGCGGAATGCCCAGGGATTCAGGCCCCGTTGGTTACTTCCGGATCAAGCCTTCCGCGGTCATGGCTTCGATGACGTGCGGGCGTGCTCGGACACCGTCTGTATAGGTTTTGAGGCGCGCTCCAATCTCCACGCCAACGTGAACGCCCCAGCCGAGGACCGTAAACAGGTACGCATCTGCAACGGTGAACTGGTCGCCCAACAGATATTTCTTATCACCCAACGCCTTTTCGACGTAGGCGAGACGTTTGGCGAGGTAGTTACGGAAGTAGGTTTTGGTTTCTTCGGTTGCCTCGGAGGAGAACAGGGGGGCGAAGGATTTGTGGAGTTCGGAGTTGATGAAGCTCAGCCATTCCTGCATCCGGTAACGCTCAATAGTCCCCGCAGGCGGGGCGAGTTTGGCCGCTGGATTCAGGTCCGAGATATAAGACAAAACGACAACATTCTCGGTCAACACCTGCCCATCATCGAGCTGCAACGCGGGTACATAACCCTTAGAGTTGATCGTCAGGAAATCGACACCGTCGACGCGCTTGGTGCGCTTATCCACCTTGGCGATCTCGAACTTGATGCCCGCCTCGTGCAACGCGATGTTTGACGCCATCGAACAGGTGCCGGGGGTGAGGTATAGCTTCATCTAGTGCTCCCTTTAGCGCGGAGGGCCATGCTAACGTTGCGCCTTCGGATGGCAAGGGGTGCGGCATGCGTCTCGCGAACGCGCCGGGCGACAACGCCCGGAACTACGGCGAGCTTGACGGTGTCCATGCCCGGGATGGGAGGAGCTTGCCTATGAGAGCGTTATGGGTCGGAAGCCTTGGATTAGTGGCCCTCTTGACCACTGCGGGATGCAAGCAGAAGAACCCGGAGCCGATTCCCGGGCCTAAGGCCCCTGGGATGGGGGTGACGGCTACCCAGGCGGCCGGGATTGCGTGGTTCCAAGGCAGCTTAGATGAGGCGTTCGCCCGGACGCATGGGCACGCCACTTGTGCTGCAGAGCGGTCGCGGATGGCGCCTCTGGCACCCGATCTCGCGCGCGCGGCCCGGCCTCGGGTGTCCGCGCCGGCTCCTGTGACTGCCGTGCGGAGACCGCTGGTTTAGCCCTGCAGCTGCCTCGCGCTAGGCTCAATGAGGCGGCGGCCGCAGGCTCGCGTCGAGCGCTCGAGAAGAATGCCCTCGGCTACCCCTCCGTTCAGAGTGCCACCCCAGCCAGCGCCAAACGCCGTGGCATCCGCCATTTCCAAGCGCTTCGGCCCCCGTGACAAGTACGCCTTAGCATCATTCGGCCGGCTGACGCCGCAATCGCGGGACTTCGCCGAAGTCGGCGTGTGCTAAGACGTTTCAGGTCCCTCTTCTTTTCGATTCGCCGCGCACCGGGACGTGCCCCCTTCAGTTCCGACCCGCGCCGCATCTCTGCTTGGTACAATTCGCCCCGGTTGGGCCTGTAGCACAGCGGTTAGTGCAGGGGACTCATCGATAAATGGTGCCTTCGCGCGGAAACGCGCGAAGTGGACGGGATGGATTCAGGGAAACCTTCGAGCGCCCCGCGCTCATGGCAATCCTGAGCCGAGCCGCCGGTACACCGGCGGAAGGTGCAGAGACTACCTGGGGGCTTCAGCGCCCTTAATCACAGGCACGAGCATCCCGCACCCACACGTCCGTGGGCGCTGCCTTTTTGGCAGTGCCTTCGCGGCACGGGTGAAGAGATAGTCCACTCCTGGCGGAAACGCCGGGGTTGAGTGAATCCCTTGGTCGTAGGTTCGAATCCTACCGGGCCCAAATCCAACCCCTCGCTTCCGTCGACTTCCGACGGAATCTTGAAAACCTCGATATCCGGCAGTTGCTGCCAAATCGGTCGGGCACCGCTTCAAAAACAAACGCAGTTGGTGAAAAAGCTGCTTACGCTCCGCGCGGACGCCGAAGTGATGTTGACGCTAGCGCGCGAGAAACACGATGACGCTCGGCGGCCGCTGTCGGACGGTGTTGATCCAACGCTAAAACGCCGTGCAGAAGAAGACGCTGCCACCAACACCTTCTGAGCCATTGGCGACGAATGGCTGCTGATCAAAAAGCACGCACTGACTCCCGCGACCTGGGAACGCGATCGGCGGTAGATCTACAAGTACGTGGTTCTCTATCTCGGGAGTAAACCCTCACTTCCGTCGGGGCCTCCGACCTGTTGGTCGATCAACTGCGGACCAACTGTCAGCAGACTGGATTGACTTCCCCGCACCTCCGGAAATTGTGCAGCCGGTTGTTGCACAATTGGCCACTGGCGATCAACCGCCAGCTATTCGTTGTTGATTCATGATTCGACGATTGTCAGTAGAGAGCATCAGTCCTCAAGAGTATTTTCCGCGCATTGGAGCATCAGATCCCGTGCTTTGGCCCGCGATGCCCCGGCTGCAGGTATGTAATCCCACGCTGTGAACAACTGAAGATCATGGCTTGATATCTGCGACTTCTCACGACGAATCAGGCTTGCACTTGCGACAGAGAACCCCGATATTGCGCTTCATGGCGACCGCAGCGAAAAAGACCTCACGATCACGTTCCTCGGTAAAGGCTGAGCGTACTTTCGTGTACCGAGGTATTAAGATCCCGCCAGTAATCGGCAAGCGCTCTCCGACCGCCCAGGCAATTCGCGAGGCCCTGCGGACAAAGTTTGAGTCCGAGCGCCCGCGTGACAAATCGACCGACGCGTAAGGCGCCCGCATCAAAGTCCGTCTTCATCAACTGTCCGTTCGATGACGGATTCAAGGCTATTTTTCGCGCGATTTCTTTTACGGTTATCTCGTCCGGATACCATCCGCGATGTGCGCTTGATTCAACAGACGGCGCCGACATCCGAGTCAGTAAGATCGCCGCGCTCATAGGCGAGTGCGACTGGGGAATTCACGATCTATCTCGGATCGAGCTCGACCCGATTGCCGGCGTGCCACGTTTCAACATGCCTTTGGAGCTTGGCTTGCATCTCGGTGCTCGCCTATTTGGGCAAGGACGCCACCGGCGCAAACGCGCTTTGATCCTCGAGTCAGAGCCACATCGATATGACGCCGCGCTTTCGGATATCAGCGGCCAGGACATCGAGGTTCACGCAAACGATCCCGCGAGAGCGATTCGCTGTGTCCGCAACTGGCTATCCGAGCACCGCGGTCCCGACCAACCGCCCCTGCCTGGGACGACTGCAATGGTCGATGACTATCGACGGTTCCAGCGTGAAGTTGATGTGCTCCTTGCGGCACGGCGTCTGGACTCGCTCGAGGAGCTTACACAGAGCGATTTTGTATTCGTGGTGCACGACTGGATGGAATTGCGCACCGGAATGTTGCAGTAAAGGCAGCACCATCTTGTGTGAGCACAGATTTGGCGGGCACTCGAAAGGGACGAGTCCCTCCGCAAGAGAGGGCTCTCCAACGGACACAGCGGAGCAATTCCGGGTCAATGGCGTGGTGCGAAAATCTGGATCCCTGATACGCCGCCTTCGATGTGCAGCCGGGCGATAAGCTCTACGTGCCACCCGAGCAGCGAATCAATATCTGGTGAGCAGCCAGATGACACACTGTTGATCTAAACAACCAACCCCAGACGTTGGTCCATACCCCCTCGCCGCGCCAAAGGCGCTAAGGCGTTAGTTCCAACTCCCTCCAGATATTTCGCCGCTCCCCGTGTCCTGTTAACCTCCAATTGGGCGTCTGGTTAGACAAGCATGCCTGCCACAAATGGCAGGCTCGCTTATTCACCTAACTAATTCAGGGAGATCAAAAGATGCCGGGGTACCGCTCACCCGTTGCAATGGCCGTGGCGCTCGCACTGCCCGCAACATTTTCACTCAACGACGTATACGCACAAACGGTTGCGGACACGACAGATGACCGAAACCAGGTCGTCATTACCGGAACTCGCGTCCAGAATCGCTCAGCGTTGGAGACGGCGGTACCTGTCGATGTTCTGACGAGTGATGTTTTCCAGAATCGGGGCGTTCCTGAAATCTCTCAGGCCCTGTCAGATTCTCTGCCATCCTACAACTTCCCCCGCCCAGGTCTTTCAGACGCAACCGACACCGTACGACCAGCGACCCTGCGCGGTCTGTCGCCAGACGAGACCTTAGTACTGGTGAACGGCAAACGGCGGCAGTCGGCGGCGCTCGTCAATATAAATGGCACGATTGGTCGCGGATCAAGCTCAGTCGATCTCAACACCATCCCTCAGGCGATGGTCAAATCGGTCGAGGTGTTACGAGACGGTGCCTCTGCTCAGTACGGGTCGGACGCCATCGCTGGCGTGATCGATCTGCGACTTCGGTCGAATCGCGATGGCGGTGATGCGACAGTGAGCTATGGCGTACACAAAACTGACTACGACATCCTGGTTGGCCAGGCTCCAGCCGGTGCCGGCTGGGCGGTGCCAGCGAAGATTTCGCGCAGCGAAACAGATGGCGGCATTCTGACCATGTCCGCATGGAAGGGGCTGCCTCTGGGTGACAACGGCTTCCTGACGATCGCGGCCGAATTCAAAAACCAAGCGCATACGGAACGTGGTGGCTACGACATCCGCCAACAGTATCCATTGGTCAATGGAGCATTCGACCCGCGTGAGCTCACTTTCAACCGCTTCAACGCCTGGTATGGCGAGCCGAAAATAAATCAGAAGACGATATTCGCCAACATGGGTTATGACCTGGGCGAGGCACAATTGTACGGCTGGGCCAGTTACCAGGATCGCAATGCGCTGTCCGCTGGGTTCTATCGTCCCGCCAAGGACGATCGCAATGTTCCGGCCATCTATCCGGACGGCTTCCTGCCCATCGAGGCGCCTGAAGCGCAGGACTATTCCGGGGCCGGCGGCGTAACCTGGAAGTTCGGCGACTGGAGCATGGATTCATCTCTGGTCTACGGACTCAACAAGATGGATTTCACGATTGAGAACACGCTGAATCGCTCTCTGGGCGCTGCCAGCAAGACAGTGTTCAATGCCGGCGGTTTTCTCTACGACCAGCTCGTGTTCAACTTTTCGGGTGTACGCGGATTCGATGTAGGATTGGCTACGCCCCTCAACGTTGCCCTCGGCGTCGAAGCCCGCTATGAGAACTACCAGATTCATGCCGGGGAGGTCGATTCTTACCGCAACGGCGGGGCGCTGCTGTCCACGGGCCTCCCCAGTGCACCTGGCGCGCAAGTGTTCCCAGGCTTCCGGCCAGAAAACGCAGCAGACGCGACTCGAAGTGCGGTTGGCGCCTACGTCGATCTGGAGTCGCGCATCACCGAGAAACTTCTGACATCCGTAGCTTTGCGCGAGGAGCGCTATTCGGACTTCGGAAGCAATCTCACCGGCAAGTTGGCCCTGCGGTACGATTTTGCCGACGAGTTCGCCCTTCGGGGATCGGTTCAGAACGGCTTTCGTGCCCCTTCGTTGCAACAGCAGTTCTTTGCGACGACCTCGACCAACTTCATAGGTGGCGTGCCGTTCGACATCACGACTTTCCCGGCGACAACCCCGGTGGCGGCTGCCTTGGGTGCAAAGCCATTGACGGCGGAGAAGTCCGTCAACTACTCGGTGGGTGCTGTCATCCGCGTGGAAAAGCTCGATGTCACCGTGGATGCCTACCGGATCAACCTCACGAACCGTATTGTCTTATCAGAGAATCTGACGCAGGCGAGCGTCCCCGCCTATCTCACGAGTCTCGGCTTCACGGGTGTCGGCGGCGGAAGGTTCTTCATCAACGGCGTCGATACGCACACCAGCGGAATCGACATAGCAATGACGTATCCGCTCGATCTTCATCAGGCAGGCCATCTCAATTTGACATTGGCTGGAAACTTCAACTCGACAGATGTCACCCGTGTTCCGCAAACCGCACAGCTTGCAGCCTTGAACCCTTCGCCAGTTCTCTTCGACAGGGTGAATGTGTTGACCCTGGAACAGGGCGATCCGAAGAACAAGTTCATTGCCACGGCAAACTGGAGCTTGAACAGACTCGGAGCAACCTTACGCGCGACTCGCTATGGCACAGTCCTGTCTCCCGACACCTCGGCTACTTACGCAACTGTAGCCGCGAACAAGCCTTACACCGATGTCGTGCTGCATGCGAAGACCCTTGTTGACATGGAAGGTCGGTTCTCCTTTACCAGTCATCTGCAAGCGGCCCTGGGTGCTGAGAATCTGTTCGACACCTATCCGGACTCGAACCCGCCAGCGGTCAACTCGACCGGGACGGCGGCCTTCTCCAACTACTCGCCCTTCGGGCGCGCCGGCCGGTTCATATACGGACGGCTGAGTTACGACTTCTAGAGGTACCGCTGCAAGCTGGGGAGTGCCGTAACAGGCACTCCCCGATTCGCAGACCCGGTTGGTGCAACGCGGTGGAGGAGAGCCGTTGCACCGCAAAGCTTCCTTATCTAATGTCTGACACGGGTCGTTATCAGGCCTAAAGGCCCTGCCACTACGCACACAGAAACTCTCATAATGACTCGGTAACGGGAGACGCATCAGCGGGCAATTGAGTAATTTGGCCAAGTCGGATGTTCAAGAAACTCGCACCGTCGCTTCTCTATATGCCCGTGATGCTCTTATGCATCGCGATCGTGTTTGCGAGCGTCTTTTCCTACGCGTGGGCCAGCACGCTCATAAATCTCAGCTGCTCCATTCAGGACGACAGCTTTTACTACTTCATACCTGCCTGGAATGAAAGCCATGGCGCTGGTTTCACATTCGGCGGTGAGAAGACATCGGGATTTCAGCCCTTGTATGAACTGCTGTTGACAGTTTTGAGCTGCTTCACCCCCTCTCTCGAATCCCTCGTGCGATCTGCAATCAACCTCAATGGCTGGCTCTTCGCTTTGACCGCTCTGCTTTGCGGATTCGCACTCAGACCACTGATTAAATCCTTTGCGCCCGGGTTGCGGTCCGAAGCAACCGCATTGAGCATGCTCGTGGGCGGACTCAGCTACCTTTGCCTCCACACCGTCTTTTTCAGCAGCGTCACGGGCAAGGAGAATGCGCTCGCCTCGCTTCTGCTGGCGGCGCTCGTCTGGATGGTTTTCGCGGACGGCCGTGATAGGTACCACTCGATATGGATTGGAGCGCTTTGTGGGCTGTTGCTGATCACACGCATCGCGCCGGCGTCATTCCTCTATGTTGGTATCGCCATCGCATTGGTGCATGGCTGGAAGAGGAAGATCGTAGCCACCGCAGTGTGCCTGCTTCCAGTCACTGCCTGGGTGCTGTTTGCGCACCAATACTTCGGTCATGTCCTTCCGATGTCCATGCTCGTGAAAGTGACGGCACCAAACCACCTGACCGTGATTCAATCAATCAAAAGTGGCCTGAGATACGGTTGGGAAAGCTGGAAATTCTCTGTTTCCGCGGCAAGCCGTTTCAACGTGTTGCAGTTGCCATTCAGGGACGGCCTTCGTGGTCGCATTCAGATCGCTGTAATGGCAGGAGCCTTGGGGCTCGCTTTGCTGGGGGCGCTCAAATCACTGTTGGGTCGATCGCCGACACGCGCGGTCCTTGCACTTGTCGCTTTCGATTCCGCGGGCGTCCTCAGCAACGTGCTCTTCGGCGCGGCACAGGCAGGACGCTCGGACGACATGTACTACTCGGTCTGGTATCTCTATGATCTCCCCGTCCTGGTCGCAATCAACTGCGGATTTGCGGTGGGTTGGTTGCAAGCGAATCTCGCGGTACTCCGCTCCGAACGCAAAATTGCGGCAGTCCTGCTGATAGGGTGCCTTGCTTATTTCTTTGGCGATGTTGCATGGTACGCGCGATTGAGACCGTACGACGCATCGGACGATGCGAAGTTTGCCACTTCCTGGCAGATGAAAAAGTACCAGGCGGCTGAGTGGTTCCACACCCATGTGAAGCCGATCAATTCCAGGTACAAGGTCGTTGCCATCAGTGCGGGCACAGTTGCCTATATCCTGTTCGATCACGTCGTCAACCTGGATGGGCTGGCGAACAACACCGCCGGGGAGGCAGTGATGGCGTCCGGATCGGCGTTCGAGTATGCGAACAAAATCAGACCCGACTATCTCATCGACAATTGCGATGCCGAAAAGGAATTCAATAACCTCGAGCGCCTGTACTCGGCTCCCTTCTCCGAACGACTCAGCTATTGCGTCGATGAGTTCGTCTATTGATAGACCCGTCTTCGTGCGACTTCATTGTTAAGGTATGCTCCAAGGCTGAGCGTACCTGATGAGCCTAAAAGAAAAGTGACCCTCCACAATTTCCTGCTGTTCATCTCAGCCTGCATAGCGCTAGCCCTCATCCCCGGCCCCGATATGGCATACATGCTCGCCAGATGCATTGCCCAGGGGCGGCGCGCAGGAGTGCTGGCAGCACTGGGTTTCAACTTGGGCGGGCTGTTCCACGCAACGGCCGCCGCCCTGGGTCTGTCCGCTGTATTGGCGAGCTCCTCCACAGCGTTCACCGCGCTGAAGTGGTTGGGCGCGGCTTACCTCATCTACCTCGGAATCGGTGCAATCCGCCGCCGGCCCGAGCAACTCAACATTGCAAAGAGCGCCGCAGCGGGCCCGGGCCGAAAGACCATCCTTTGGCAGGCATTTCTGAGTGACGCCCTAAATCCCAAGGTAGCTCTCTTCTTCGTAGCATTCGTGCCGCAGTTCGTCGACCCGCAGGCGCCACATCCGGCACTGCGGTTCTTCCTGCTGGGCGTGACCTGCAATCTCGTTTGTTTGCCGATCAACTTGCTGCTGGTGTTGTTCTCCTCCCGCTTCACTCAAACGCTGCGAGGAAATGCAGCCATATCTCGCTGGCTGCAAAGAGGTATGGGAACGCTATTTATCGCGCTGGGGTTGCGGTTGGCGGTGGAGAAAACTTAGGACTCGCCGTCAGGGGACCTCATCGAACTTCATTTTATCGAAGTTGTAGCGCGGCACCTGGGTCCAGTGACCATCGGTCTTCTGCGGGACCTTGTGCACTTTGACTTCATCAACCGTCATTTTATTGTCTTTTTCGTTAACCCAGAAATCGAGGTCATAGACTTCATCGGGGCCGCCCCCCTTCTTGCGGAAATCGGTGCAAGCAAAATATCGACCGTTGTCCTGCAACCGCCGCACGGGTTGATGGATACCAACCAGATCCAGGGTCAGCTCCTCTCCAGTTTTGTCATCTTTGACCTTGATGGTGCGATTGGTTGCACCGCGTTGGGCCGCGATGTATCCGTCAACAGCCGACATGACCTCCCATCCGCGTGTCTGCTCACTCGAACCTGGATGCTCTGAAGCGGGGATCCACCACCATGGCGTAGGCATCCTCGAGGCCAGAGTCCACTTGGTTCCTTCCCGCTTGGGACCCTTGTAGATGCGAGTCTCCACAACGGTCAGTTCAGTTGGTTTGTCCATCCGGGGTTTTACCCAGAAGTCGACCAGGTATTTCTTCTCCGGATCCTCCTTTGCATGGAATATGGCTTCGGGAAAAAAGCCGTACCCGGCCAGGGTGCGCGTGAAGTCGATCTGATCGAACGCGAGCTCCAGATCCTGGTTCGTCGGCGCATCATGGAACGGAAACGAGCCACCATGATCGGCGGAGGCCTGTTTGATGTAGCCCTCCACAAAGGACTTCGCGTCATCGCCGCCGAAATGAGACATCTGCTCTGTGGTCGCTGCGCTGTCGATGGCCGCCGCGAATTCCCGTGCACGCTCCAGATTGCCGTAGGAGTCCTGTAGAAAATGACTGCGGGAACGCTCGTCGCTGAAGCAGTAGACTTTCTCGTCCTTGTCAGTCCAGGTCACCGAGCAGTCGGTCGCGACATGCTTCCCTTCAGCAAGCGCATCGACGCTCTGACCTCCAAATTCACCGGTTCGTGGTTGGGCGAAAGCCATATAGGAACAGAGCATCAACATGATGCCCGGGAATGCTGCTTTCATCGCTTGCACCTGTGGAAGCTGAAATACGCGGCAACTCAATGGGATCGCTTGCCAGTGGCGACTCAACAGACGCGGACTGCACTCATCCGACTGTGATATCAATCCCGGGGTTGTTCACTGTCAAGGGAATTCGAATCGGACTATCGAGCCCGAACCTGACCTTGACCGTGACGTAGAAGCAGCTCAGTCTCGAGTTGAAAAAAGTGCGAGCCAACTCGAAGCGATATCGAGGCGTATAGGCTTTGGAAGCATTGACCAGATGCAAGGTACGTTCGTACGAGCATGCGGTCAGACTCTCCAGGAGCTTTGGCGGATCGCCCACACCAAGCGCTGAACATCAGACACCGCTCCGGACGAACTGGGTTGCCCTCACCTCGCCGCCAGCATCCAAAGTCAGCAGGCGCTTCCTGAGCCTAAGGTGACGTCGACGCGACAGCTCGATCAACGGGCGCCACACATTGGCCGTCTGGCGATGCCGTATCAGCAGATGCCAGAAACGGTTGGATCGCTTGTACAAATAGCTCATGGCCAGATAGGCCGGGACAGCTCGATTATCCGTGGGTCGCCGCCGCCAGATTGACCCATGCGAGAAGAGCTTGCTGTAACACCATGCATAGCCGCGATCCAACTCCTCAGGGCTCATGTGTTTGGGCTGAAACACTACATGCGCGGTATCGTACTTATCCCAGTCACGGTGCAGGACGCGCCCCTCGCGCTCGAATTGACGGAACAGCGGAGTCCCAGGATAGGGAGTCAATATGTGGAAGGTTGCGCACTCCAGTCGGTTCGCTTCGACCCACTCAACGGTTCGTTCGAAAACGTCCGGCCGATCATGATCGAATCCGAGCACGAAGCTGCCATTCACCTGGATTCCGTAGCGGTGGAAGATCGCCACACGGCGTGCGTAGTCTTCTGGTGCGGGTGTTCGTTTGCGAGAGTCGGTAAGATTGCCGCCGTTCAATGATTCGAACCCGACAAACACTCCTGTACAGCCGGCTAATGCCATCTCGCGTACCAATGACGGATCATCCGTTACGTCGATGGTCACCGCCGCGCTCCAGATGATTTCAAGCGGCTTCAAGGCCTCGCACAAAGCGCGCAAGTAGGTCGGGCGGGATCCCAGGTTGTTATCTACGAAGACGACGTAAGGTTGGCCATCCGCGGTTATTTCATCAGTAACCTGCTTCACCTCACGCAGCCGGTACGGCATGTGTAGCCCATCGGTCGAGAGATAACAAAATCCGCATCGATTGTGGCAACCGCGTGTCGCAATGACACTGCTCGTTGTCAGGAATGACTCCCGGGGCAGGATGGAGCGCCTTGGTGGCGGGTCCAGTGAGTAGGGTCGCGAGAAATCGGCTTCATATCGTCGCTGCAACGTTCCCTGCTCTACGTCGCGGAGGATTTGAGGCCAGAGTTGAACTCCATCGCCAATTGCAATCGCATCGGCATACTGAAGGGCTTCCTCGGGACAAGACAAAACGTGGAGCCCGCCCAGGACAACGCAACAGCCTTGTTGGCGATACCAATGTGCGAGTTGATAGGCACGACGGGCGAAGGTGAGATGCACCGTGATCCCAACTACATGCGGTACGGGATCAGCGGGTGGCGGACCTTGGAGAAGGTTTTCGTCCCAGTAGCGGACCTCCCAATTTGCGGGCGTTGCACCGGCAATGCTCGTAAGGGCGAGGCTCGGCGTCAGCACGTGTTTGCCGTAGCTTGCGCGCGGGTCCTTTGGGTAGAACGGGTTTATCAGGAGCGCGTGGTGGGTTCGAACCGGCCTGCCGGGTCGGACCGGTGGGAGGACTGGGGCGACAACCATGTCGCGCGGTGCGCGGGGTAGATCGACCGATCGGGTCCAAATTGACTGGGCAGCGGGCTGGGCATTCACGGCGAGTTACTTTGTCTTGTAAAGCCAGGGTGGGCGTACCGTAGCAGGCCATTTCTGCGATGTAAAGTACTTTGCGTTATGAAGTAACTAAGCGACCGAGCTGCCGGTCTTCATCGAGAAGGCGCGACTGACGGGACGCACTGAAATCGACGAGGAGGGAGACGTTGGCCTGAGCCTCGTGACTCCCGAGAAATATCGTTACGACATCATCGGCAAGATCACCGAAGACGCCAGGAGGCTACGAGCCACCGTCGGTCCGCAATGCAAGATCGAAATTCACGGACTATCCAACCGCGTCTCCTGGCAGCGCTCTGATATATCGCAGTTGACGCTCTACATCCCCTACCAGGTGCAGCTCAACGGATGTCAATAATATTTTGCTCGGCGGCAATCATCCACGAGTCAGCAACTCGACCGCTTTGAGATAAGCTGCGTCGCTGGCCCCGGACTGGGGGCTCGAGCTGGCGGCGATATCGGGATGAAGGCCCGACCGCCTGTTGAATTGCGCGCCCTTGGGAGTTTGCGCGTTCGCCACGGGAATCAGAATCCCTGTGTCGCTGTTGAGGGCAATGTAGGTTTGGATTTGGCCCCTTCCAAAGGTCTGCGAGCCCACGAGTCTCGCTCCAACTGCCTCACGCAGGCCTGCAGCCAAAATCTCCGCCGCGCTCGCCGTACCCTCGTTTACCAGAACGGCGAGTTGCATGCGTTGCGTCACCGGAGAGGAGGAATGAATCGGATCCCGCGTGCCGTCACGGTGCACCATCCAGCCAAGAACCTGATCCGTGAAAGCACTCCCGGCTGCAGCCATCGCGTCGAGATAACCACCCGGGTTGTTACGCAGATCGAGGATGCATCGATCCACGCCGCGAGCAGCCAAAGACTCGGCCGCCTTACGCACCTTTTCCCCCGAATCGGCGGTGAACAGGCGCACAGACACATATCCCAAATGCTTCCCACCAGCCTCCAGATCGCGCGCTGCGACCGCTTCCTGTTTCCACGTCGAGGTAGGAACATCGATGGAGCGCTCATGACCGTCGCGCGAGACGATCAGCCTCAGCGTCCCCACGTCGCTTCTCAACAAGGCCATAACATCTTCGTGGGTGAGGCCCGTCGTCGACTTGCCATTGATGGAAAGGATGATGTCTCGGGGCTCGAGGCCGGACCTGAACGCCGGAGAGTCGAGCAGGGGCGTGACCACTTGCGAGCGGCCCGTGTTCGGGTCAATTGTGACGGCAAAATCCACCAATCCGATCCCGCGTTCGTCTCCGGCGGTCTCTGCTCGCAACATCGCCATCTGATCAGTAGTGATGAGGTGAAGATCGCTGTCGTGCAACTGCAGGAGCTGTTGATCAAGAGATGCAGTGGTCATGGCGCTTTGCGCTAGAAGGCCAGGGCGCAGTGCCTTCCACCCGTCGGAATCCGCATAAAGATAGTGGTGGTCGACGGCGTCGGCGACCTGACCGGACAAGGTTGAGGCGTGAGCTGACGGATGTCGCAGTGGAAGTGCTGCGAGGAGGATAGCCAGCAGCATCGTCCGCAGCGTTCGACACTCGCCGGGACTGCGGGACAAATACAAGCCGAGGTCCTTTCCAAACATGATTTGAAATCCTGTCGACTTCTCCGGCGCGATGAACTGCATCACGTCCGCCGCCGTACACCCCGTGTCGGTTCCGCCTCCAGGGGATTTTCGGGCCAGTAATGCTTGGAATATCGCCCACCCACGCATGTCCTCGCGAACGGCCGCGTAGGTTCCACGCGAGAAGCCAGCGAGATCGCGCGCCACCTGCACAAAGGGTCGCGGATCTCGCCGTATCTCTCATGGCCAAGCCAAACTGAAGGCGGCGTCAGGGCAATACATCCGAGTCTGGGAGGTCATCCGGCTTCGCCTGCTTGCAGTTCACGAGCGTATTCCAGTCTGCAAAGGTGCCAACCGGGTTGTCCTCAAACGCCCAGACGTGCAGCTCGTAGAACGCCGGCAAGCCGAAGCGATTGGGCGCTCCCACATAGTTCATGAGGTGCCCGTCGACCCGCGGCGTCGTGGGAAGCGTGCTGTCCTTCTTCACCATCCCGGCCCAGTGCTCGGCGAGCTCAATGAACTCCACGCCGACGAGACGGAACATGCCATTGCCCGCAGGCTCGTAGATGAGCGCCTCGGGATCGAGCGGTTCGAGGATGCCATCGGCGAGTTTCGGCGGTGGCGCGCCGCGCACGGGAGACGGGTTGAACACGAGGTGGATGCCCATGGCGCCCTGATTCTCCCCGCTGACACAACCGGTGACATTCCTCCATCCGACGCTCATGGCCGTGAAGGGATTCTTGAAGGCATCGGGAACACCGCGGCGCACTTTCTCCACGAGCGTCACCGGCTCGCGCGGCGGTGATTTGTTCGCAGGGCTGGGAGTCAACGCCTGGCTTGCCATGGCGGCGAAGGGAATCAACAAACATAGGACACCGAGCGTAGAGCGAGTCATTTTCATCGACAGGATCTCCGGAGTTGTTATCTACCCTCATTCAGACGCAAAGTCCTGCCGGATCCGGACTCGCACCAGCACCAAATCTGGCTATGCGATCGCTTCGCGTCATCCTGCCGCATCGATTCGATAGCGGGGCTAGCGTCCGGGATGGTCAGCATGCCACGCCACCAATTGCTGACACTTATCGCGAGTGGATAACGTCCGCACCCGGTTCAATAGACCGGGCAGCTCCGGATCACTTCTTCGGGATATTGTTGAGTTCTTGTAAAGTTGGCCAGTAGTGCTTGGGATATCGCCCACGCATGTCCTTCCGAACATCCGCATACGACCCTCGCCAGAAGCTCGCCAGATCGCGTGTCACTTGAACCGGTCGTTGGGCCGGTGACAACAACTTGAACGTGATGGGCACCCGACCGCCACCAATTCGAGGCGTGGCCTCGAGCCCAAACACTTCCTGCAACCGCACCGATACCACCGGTGCACTCTCGTCGAGATAGTCAATCCGGATGTTTGACCCCGTGGGCACAACGAGGTGTGTGGGAGCCAACTCATCCAAAAGTCGCTGCTTCTCCCAAGGAAGCAGAGCGCGCAGGATGTCCGTTAGCGAAAGGCGCGCGAGGTGATCACGCCGGGTCACACCATCCAGCCAAGGCGATAACCAGGTGTCGAAGGTCTCAGCAAGCGCTGCGTTTGAAACATCCGGCCAGGATTCGCTATCCAACCTCCGCATGAACTCCAAGCGCGCCTGCAGATCACGAGCGTCGCGAGTCCAAGGCAATGCTTCGATTCCCAACTCACGCATGCCTTGAAGCATGGCTACACGTGCCGCCTCAGTCGGCACTTCTTGAAGCGGCTTCTCTTCAAGCGTGATGGCATCGAGCCGGACTATGCGGCGGGCGAGCACCGCCTGCTCACGCGAGCTCCACTCGACGGAGTTGACTCTCTCCAGCCTCTCCGAAAAGTGCTCCTCGATTTCATCCCGCGTCAATGGGGCAGCGAGGAGGATACGCGCATCGCGCTCCCGGTCATCGAGATCAACTGCGACAATGAATTCTTGCTTGCCGAGGCTCTGGATGTCGGCGAAGTGGGCGCCGCGACCGTTCGCCAGAGTGTAGCGTGCACCGTCGGTCCCGGGGCGACGGCGGCCAATGCGGTCGGGGTAGGCGAAGGCGAGTAGCAACCCCGCAGACGCGCCCGCTGATGCGGAAGTCGCCGTGGAACCGCTTGTTGGCCTGCGCTGCGCATCAGAAGTTGCCGCAGCCGACTCGACACGACCGGCCGCCCTGGCCTGCTGCACCAGATCCTTGGCATTGCGCCGCGCCCGCTGCAAACCAACCCGATCAACACCCTGCGGGAACCCCTCGCCGCGCATCAAATCGAGCCGGCTGCGAATATCAGCATCCTTGGCACCACCCGCCGCGCGAAGAAGATCGCGCTCCGACAACAGCGCGGCAATGTCACCGGCCAGAAAGACGACTCCGAGATCGCGAGAACCGCGATCTACAGACCGAAGGTCCGGAGGCTGGTGGTCCTGGCGTCGGTGGTCCCGCAAGCGTTGGTCCTGGGGCCCGTGGTCCCGCGAGCGTTGGTCCTGAGGCCGGTGGTCACGAGACCGGTAGTCCGGAGAACCGAGGTCCAACCCGCGCAGCAACATGTGAGCAAGCCGCGGATGCACGCTGAGGCGTACCATCTGCCGCCCATGTTGAGTGATCCGCCCAGATGCATCCAATGCACCCAGGCGCGACAACAAATCCCGGGCACTGGCAAGCATCGCCGCAGGCGGCGGATCCAGCCACCGCAACTCCGAAGCATCCCGCGCACCCCAGCTGGCAAGCTCCAGTGCAAGCGGCGCCAAATCCGCCTCCATGATCTCCGGTGAAGTGAACGGCGCAAGACTCCGCTGAGCTCCCTCGCTCCAAACTCGATAACAAACGCCAGCCTCAACACGCCCGGCACGCCCCTGCCGCTGCTCAGCCGACGCGCGCGAAATCCGCTGCGTCTCCAGGCGGCTCATGCCCGTAGACGGATCAAATAGCGAACGCCGCACCAACCCGGAGTCAACGATAATCCGCACACCCTGAATGGTGAGACTGGTTTCAGCGATGTTGGTCGCCAGAACCACTTTGCGAAGGCCTGCGGGTGAAGGTTGCAAGGCCGCATCCTGATCGTCGCCCGACAGCTCCCCATACAAGGGATACACGCGGACCGCCGAGTCCAAACCCGAAGACTGAAGCAACGACTGCACGCGGCGGATTTCCCGGGCGCCCGGCAAAAACACCAGCACATCACCGGGCTCTTCCCGCAAAGCCCTGACTATAGTCCGAGTAACAACGTCTTCAGGATATTCAACCTGCCCGGGTACGAAGGTCGTCGGCGGAAGGAGCGGCGACGCTTTACCCACATACCGGGACTCAACGGGAAATGTCCGTCCCTGGGAAGTCACGATAGGCGCGTCATCCAGCAACCTGGCGACTGCCTCTCCGTCCAACGTTGCCGACATCACCAGCAACTTGAGATCGGGGGTCAGATTGGCCCGCGCATCGAGGGTCAGAGCCAATCCCAGATCCGCCTGCAGACTCCGCTCGTGATACTCATCGAAGATCACGGCAGCGACCCCTTCCAAAGAGGGATCGGTCTGAAGCATCCGAGTCAGCACGCCCTCAGTCACAACCTCAACGCGAGTGTCACGCGACACCCGCGTATCCATCCTCATTCGATATCCAACCGTCGCCCCAACATTTTGACGGAGCGTCTGCGCCATCCTGTGAGCAACAGCGCGAGCGGCAAGCCGCCGTGGCTCGAGCATCAGCAGACGCTTCCCCGTCATCCATGGCTCATCGAGCAGGGCAAGAGGCACAACCGTGCTCTTGCCTGCTCCCGGCGGCGCTTGTAGAACAACAGACAGGCTAGAAGCGAGAGCGCGTGTCAGCTCTGGAAGTGCCTCATCGATCGGTAAGCCAGACTTCACCAAATCCGCACTCTATCCTCGGGCGCCAGATAAAGTTCATCTCCCGCTTTGACGTCAAATGCCGTGTACCAGGCATCCAGGTTTCGTACCGGCCCGTTCACGCGAAACTTAGGCGGACTGTGAGGATTGCTCATAACGAGCGTGCGCAGTTGTTCGTCGCGGTAGAGACTGCGCCAGACCTGTGCCCATGACAGAAAGAAGCGCTGATCACCCGTGTAACCATCCAACACCGGAGCCTTCTTTCCCTTCAAGGAAATATGGTAGGCCTCATAGGCAACACTGAGCCCGCCCAGGTCACCGATATTCTCGCCCAGCGTCAGCCGGCCGTTAACATTGAGCCCGGGCAATGCCTCAAACCGATCGTACTGTGCCGCCAGGCTGTCAACCCGCTTGCGGAAAGCCTGATCGTCCTCGGGCAGCCACCATGTACGCAGCACGCCGCGAGCATCAGACTTCGATCCCTGGTCGTCGAACCCATGGCCCATTTCGTGCCCAATGACACCACCGATGCCGCCGTAGTTGATGGCTGCGTCCGCATTAGGATCAAAGAATGGTGGCTGCAGGATGGCGGCGGGGAATACAATTTCGTTGAAGGTCGGGTTGTAGTAGGCGTTGATCGTCTGTGGCGTCATGTGCCACTCGTCTCGATCCGTCGGCTTGCCGAGGCGCTGCAACTGCCGATTCCATTCAAACACTTCGGCCCGTGCCTTGTTTCCAAACGCATCGCCTGGCATCACCTGCAGCGCGGAATAGTCACGCCACTTGTCCGGATAGCCAATCTTCGGCCGAAATGCCGCGAGCTTCTCCATCGCGACCTTCTTGGTATCAGCGGACATCCAAGGTAGTTGTTGGATGCGTGTCGAATAGGCGGTCCGCAGGTTCTCCACGAGAGCCACTACTTTCTGCTTGGCCTCGGGCGGGAAATACTTCTGCACATACAACTGGCCAGTCACTTCCCCCAAACCACTGTTCAGGGCCGCAACCGCGCGCTTCCAGCGCTCCCGCTGCTGCGGCTGACCATTCAGTATGTGGCCATAGAAGTCGAAGCGCTCCGCATCAAACGCAGCCGGCAATACATCGGCATTGGCCGATAGATACTGATACTCAAAATACGCATGCCAACGCTCAACAGGAATCTGCTCGAAGAGTGCCGCCAATGCCTGAACCGCATCGAGCTCGCGCACGATAAATTCAGATTGCCCACCCAGACCCTGCGCAGCCAGGAGCGGCTGCCAGGGGAATCCGGGGCTCTGTTGATCCAACTCGGCGCGCGTGCGCAGGTTGTAGGTCAAATCCCGCTCGCGCCGCTTGGCTACCGGCCAGTGCACCTTGGCGATCCGGGTTTCGATATCGAGAATGGACGCCGCCTGGGCGGCCGCATTCTTCTCACCAGCCAGTGTGAGCATCCGCTCAACATGCGCCACGAACTTCGCGCGCAGGTTGACGAACACCGGGTCATCTTTCAGGTAATAGTCACGATCCGGCAAGCTGAGCCCACTTTGCAGGATCACCACAATGTAGCGATCTGGATTCTTCTGGTCCGTGGTAATCCCAACACCCAGCGGCGCTTTGAGATTGAGATCAGGGCGCCCCATGAGGTCAGCCAGCTGCTCATGTGTTCGCGCGGCCGCTATCGCCTCGAGCCCGGGTTGCGCTGGAGCAAGACCCTTCTGCTCGATGGTGTTGGTATCGAGATAGGCACGATAGAAATCCCCGGCCTTCTGCTCCGTGCTGCCCTGCGGCGCATTCGCCGGCAAGACTTCCACGATTTCGCGAACCTGCCGTTCCGAGCGGTCAGCCAACTCGACAAACGAGCCCCAGCTCGTCCGATCCGGCGGAATCTGGCTGGTTTCCAGCCATTTCCCTTGTGCGTATCGATAAAAATCACTGCCCGGCTTGACCGCCGTGTCACCGGCCGCCAGATCCAACCCCCACGCGCCGATCTGCGGGCGTGCGGACTGCGCGTAAGTGTCGTTACCTTTCGAGTGCATCGAACATCCTGTCAAAGTCAAAACCAGAACCCCCACAATGAGTCGTCCATCCATGACCATTCCTCTTTAGATTATTGGCGCCACATCGTCACTGCGAACATCCCCCACCCCACAATCAGTGCCAGCCCGCCAAGAGGAGTGACCACTCCCAGAAAGCGCGGAGCACCGAACGTCAACAGGTACAAACTGCCACTGAACAAGATGATTCCGACGAGCACCAGCAACGCGGACCAGCGTAAGAGCTCGCCATCAACCGAGCGCATCAGGACGCCTATGGCGAGGAGTCCGAGCGCATGAAAGAAGTGATATCGGACCGCCGTCTCATAAACCGCGAGCTTGTCCTGCGACAGATGAGCCTTCAGCGCATGCGCGCCGAAGGCACCCAGAACGGTAGCCAAAGCGATCAGAGCGCCGGCAACCGCCAGTGTTTTGCGTGCGTCCATTGATGTTTGAGTCCCGTCGGCGGGCTATTCGCTCCGCTGGTCCATTATTCGCTTCGCGGGCCCAGCAGCGGCTTGATGAGATCGAGGGGTAACGGGAACACGATGATCTGTGTCTTCTCGTGTGAAATGTCAGCCAGCGTCTGCAGATAGCGCAGTTGCATTGCGCTCGGTTGCCGGGCCAGAGATTCAGCCGCCTGAACCAGTTGCTGCGCGGCCTGGCTCTCGCCTTCCGCATGAATGATCTTGGCCCGTCGGGTCCGCTCGGCCTCAGCCTGTTTCGCCATTGCGCGAATCATACTTTCATCGAGATCCACATCCTTGATCTCGACATTGGAGACCTTGATACCCCAGGCCTCGGTGTTCTGATCGAGAATCTGCTGCACATCCGCGTTCAGCTTGTCCCGCTGCGCCAGCAGATCATCCATTTCGTGTTGTCCCAGCACTGAACGCAGCGTCGTCTGCGCAACCTGGCTCGTCGCCTCAAAGGGACTGGCGACCTGCAATATGGCCTTTCCAGGGTCGACTATGCGGAAATAAACAACGGCATTCACTTTGACCGAGACGTTGTCACGGGTAATGACGTCCTGCTTCGGTACATTCAACACAACGACACGCAAGTCGACTTTGCGCATCTGCTGCAGCACCGGGATCACGATGACGACCCCGGGACCCTTGATGCCGGTGAATCGACCCAGAGTCAACATCACACCGCGCTCGTATTCATTCAACACACGGAATGTGCTGAACAGCAGCAACAGAATCAGAACTACGACCACTATTCCGTAGGGCATGAGGATCTCCGTTGAAGAAGTAGCGATTGCGCGATCAAACAGGCTCGACCCACACCGTCAAACCATCCACTCGTGTTATTCTGACGATCTGCCCGGCGCTGACCGCCGTTGAGCTCAGCGCGTTCCAGATTTCGCCTCCATAGCGAATCTTTCCTTTGTCCATGAACGTCTCGATGGCCTCGGCTGTCGAACCCACCATGGTCTGCACACCCGTGACCACGGGACGGCGCAGGGACCGGCTGGCCAGCCAGCCCAGGGCCACAATAGCCAATCCCCCGACCGTCGCCACCGCGGCAATCACCGGCAGTCCAATGTTCATTCCTGGAATATCGGTATCAAACAAAATCAGTGAACCGACCACAAAGGCAATGAGCCCTCCCAACCCCAGCGAGCCGAAAGTGGGGAAGAAGAACTCTGCGACAATCATCCCGACGCCCACGGCGACGAGCGCCAATCCCGCGTAGTTCACCGACAAAACCTGGAATGCGAACAACGCGACCAGCAACGAGATAGCGCCCACGACGCCCGGAAAGACAGCGCCCGGATTGTACCCCTCAAACAGAAGTCCATAGATCCCGATCAGAAGCAGCCCGTACGCAATCGTCGGATTCGTAATTACAGACAGAAACTCGACGTGCCAGTCAGGTTTGAGGCTGTCGATAGCCAGATCATGCGTCGCCAGCTTCATATGATTGTTGCCAACGCGCACGTCGCGACCATCGATTTGATTCAATAGATCCGTTACGTCTTGAGCCACGACGTCAATGACGTTGTCTTTCAGCGCTGCTGTTGCTGAAAGACTCGCCGCACCACGCACAGCCTGTTCAGCCCAGTCGGCGTTACGACCCCGGAGCTCCGCAAGACCGCGGATGTAGGCTACCGCGTCGTTTACAACCTTCCGCTCCATCGCTGATTCGGGTCGTGGCGCTTCGGACAGGGGAGCCGGACTGCCCTCAGGGGGCTTAGCCGGCGGCTTCGTATCGTTGGGCTTCGTGTCGTTTGGCTTCGTATCGTTTGGCTGCGCTGGACTGTGATCCTCGCCGCCGCCTATGGACACCGGCGTGGCCGCGCCAAGATTCGTCGCCGGCGCCATCGCGGCAATATGACTCGCGTAAAGAATGTACGTTCCCGCGCTGGCTGCCCGTGCTCCCGAAGGTGATACATAGCTCACGACCGGTATAGGCGACGCCAGAATCGCGCGGATGATGTCGCGCATTGCGGTGTCCAGACCGCCGGGCGTGTCGATTTGCAGTACGACTACGCGGCTTCCATTGATGCGCGCCGTCTCCAGTCCCTTGGTTACGTAGCGCGAAGTTGCGGGACCGATTGGGCCGTTGATCTCGAGTACGGTAGCGATCTTGGCGTCGGCCGCCGGTAACGTGGCAGCGTCCACTTTGGCGGGCTGAGGTCCACCGCGCATGAAATCCGGCGGAGGCTCGGCGAACGCAGATGGTGTGATTACAACCAAGGCCACAGCCGTCATCGCAAGTGTGGCAATTGCCGCCATGGCAGCAAGCGACACCCAGAAACGGGTCCGAAGACGTACGGACGAGGCGTTCACAACCCTCACCCTACTCCGAAGTCAGCCAAGCCGCAGCAAGTTGAGAGTTTTGGTGAGCCATGCGGACCACCATCGTCGGTGACTACCATCTCGGTGGTTCGCACGATCCGGGATGGCCCGGCGCAACGGTGATCGGCACCGTCACCTTCGCTATTTTCGACGCGCTATCTCTGTGGCGGCTTCGACCGTGGCGATCCAGGACGAGGAGAACCGGGGCGCCCGCGGTGGGATCCGCTTGGTCCTTTACCGGGGGGCCGTGGCGTGGTGGGAAGACCAGTATGTTGCGTCCGGAAAGGACGGCCGGAGTTTACGTTGCGACGGCCCTCTGCCTGCTCGCCGGTGCCGGCAGGTTGATATGCGGGGACGAGTTGATGCTTGCCGCTGCCGATCAAGTCGGCGCGACCCATTCGACGGAGTGCTTCTCGCAGGATAGGCCAGTTGTTCGCATCGTGGTACCGCAGGAAGGCTTTGTGCAGCCGGCGGACCTTCAGTCCCTTCGGTATGCGGACTTCTTCACCCGCGCGCGTGATGCGCTTCAGCGGATTTTTGCCGGAGTGATACATCGCCGTTGCAGTAGCCATAGGCGACGGCAGGAATGCCTGCACCTGGTCAGCGCGGAAACCGTTCTTCTTCAGCCACAGCGCCAGGTCGAGCATGTCTTCATCTGTCGTGCCCGGGTGCGCAGCAATGAAGTAGGGAATCAAATACTGCTCTTTCCCCGCCTCCTTGGAGTATTTGTCGAACATCTCCTTGAAACGGTGATAGGTGCCGATGCCCGGCTTCATCATTTTCGACAGCGGACCTTCGGAGAGCGCCTCCGGCGCAATCTTCAGGTATCCACCAACGTGGTGCTGCGCCAGCTCTTTCACGTACTCCGGTGACTCGTTGGCGAGGTCGTAACGAACGCCTGACGCAATGAGGACCTTCTTGACGCCAGGCAACGCACGGGCACGACGATAGAGCTTTATCAGCGGCGTGTGATCGGTGTTGAGATTCGGGCAGATGCCGGGGTAGACGCACGACGGTCTACGGCACGCGGCCTCAACTTCGCGGCTCTTGCACGCGAGCCGATACATGTTGGCTGTTGGGCCACCTAGATCGGAGATGACGCCCGTGAAGCCAGGGACGTTGTCACGAATGTCCTCAATCTCGCGAATCACCGAGCTCTCGGAACGGCTCTGAATGATTCGGCCTTCGTGCTCAGTGATTGAGCAGAATGTGCATCCACCGAAGCAACCGCGTTGGATTGCTATGGAGAAGCGAATCATCTTGTAGGCAGGGATGTTCGCGTCGCCATACGACGGGTGTGGCTGACGTGCATACGGCTTGTCGTACACCCAGTCCATCTCACGGGTGGTGAGGGGGATAGGCGGCGGGTTGAGCCAGACGTCCAGGTCGCCGTGACGCTGAACCAAGGCGCGGGCGTTTCCAGGGTTGGCTTCCAGATGGAGGATTCGCGAGGCATGCGCGTATAGCACAGGGTCGTTGGCGACCTGGTCGTGCGACGGCATGCGGATAACACTGCGTTCGCGGTCGACGTTCTTAACGCGGCGAACAAACCGCACGACCTTCTCGACCGGCGCCGAAGCAGCCGCGGTTGCGCACGGCAGCGCGGCCTGCGCCAGTTCAGCGGGTGCCCCCGCTGCGGGCTGCGCATCTGTGCCAGGACGGCCACCAACCCCGATGCCAGCCCCCGCGGCGGCGCCCGACCCCGTCGGCTCCATCGCATACGGATCAACCGGCGGATTCAACGGCCCGGGCGCATCCAAATGCGTCGAGTCAATCTCAATCCACCCGTCCGGCGTCGCCTTCCGCACGAACGCCGTGCCTCGAATGTCAGTGAGGTCACTGACGCTTTCGCCAGCAGCAAGGCGATGAGCGATCTCGCAGATCTGCCTCTCACCGTTGCCATACACCAGCAAGTCAGCCTTCGAATCCAACAGGACCGAACGCCGCACCTTTTCCGACCAGTAATCGAAGTGCGCAATGCGACGAAGCGAGGCTTCGATGCCGCCTACAACGATCGGAACATCCTTGAATGCCTCACGTGCACGCTGCGCGTAAACAATGACGGAGCGGTCAGGGCGTTTGCCACCTTCACCTCCCGGCGTGTAGGCATCGTCACTTCGGATACGGCGATCCGACGTGTAACGATTGACCATGGAGTCCATGTTGCCGCCGGTGATTCCGAAGAACAGGTTAGGTCGACCCAACGCGGCGAATGCATCCGCGCTGTGCCAGTCCGGCTGGGCAATGATGCCAACGCGGAAACCTTGGGCTTCGAGAACGCGGCCAATGATGGCCATACCAAAGCTGGGATGGTCGACGTAAGCATCGCCAGTGACGACGATGACGTCGCAGCTGTCCCAACCTAGGAGGTCCATCTCCGCACGAGACATGGGCAGAAACGGGGCTGTGCCGAAGCGTTCGGCCCAGTAGCGGCGGTAGCCCGTTATGTCACGTGCGGTTTGCATGATGAGGCGCGGATTAGACCAGAAATAGCGCTAGGGAAACGCCTATTTGGGAGGCGTTGCGGCGAACGTCAAGGGTACCGCGGACTGGGCCGCGGACCTCAAGTTGCCGCAGGGCCAAGCGCGCCCGCGAAACGGCATCAATCCTGAAAAAGAGCCGACTCCGGCCACCAGCGGGGCAATCTCCCGGCATCGAATCCGCAAACCCGCGGTCGAGCCGCACGGGGGCCATCCTAAGTATTTGGTTTGACAGACATTTAGCCCACGCCAAAAACTTTGTGTAAGCCCCGCAGCCCTCAAATCTGCTCGTTTTGGATCAAAAGATGCCGAACGATGCCATGACGAGGCGGCGCTTCGGGAGTAGGATTTAATCCTACTCACGTGAAGGAGCTGCCTATGCGTACCACCCAGCAGATGAGCATTACCCTGCCGAACGAGCTTGCCTTGGCGGTGAGGGCAAAGGTCGCCTCGGGTGAATACGCCAGCGAGAGCGAAGTCATTCGCGACGGTCTGCGCGTGCTGATGGCGCGCGATCGCGCAGTCGAGCGTTGGCTGAAGACCCAGGTCGGACCGGCTTATGACGCGCTCAAGGCCGATCCGGCGCGTGCAGTCACGGCAGCGCAAGTCCGGGCACGGCTCGCGGCTGAACACAAAGGGGGCAGGGCCAAGAAATGACGCGCTATGAGGTTGTCTTCACGCCAGAAGCGGAGGAGCAACTTGCTGAGCTCTATCGCTACATCGAGGAGAATGCGACTGCGGCTATAGCGCTCAATTACACGAATTCAGTCGTCGAGTATTGCGAGGCATTGGCGACCTTCCCGTTGCGCGGGACGCCGCGGGATGACGTACGACGCGGCCTTCGGACGACTGCGTACAAGCGACGAACGGAGATCGGCTATACCGTTGATGATGGGAGAGTTTCGATCATTGGTGTTTTTCACGGTGGTCGAGACTACGAGACGTCGCTACATCCGGACGAGCCGGAGGATGGAGACCAGGTCGGTTGAAGTTGAATTGGGGTAGATGTGCATGGAGCTGGACCGCCAATGGCGAAAGCCTCGACGAAATCAAAATTGATATTCGGATCGCTGAATTGCTTGCTGATCTTTGCGATGCGTGCCGGTACTGCACGGACTGTGGATGATCGATGGGCGCGAGCACCGTTTGTTCTGCGAGAGACGGTTGCATGGCATACCGGGGACTCGATTCCCGAAGAAGTCCGGCGATTCCGGACGTCTCCGAGTGACCTCCCTGACCCGACTAATAGCGAGTACCTGATCTCACAGATCACCAACCTATCGGCCATTTTGTTGATATCGACAAGCAGGTGTTCGCATGGGAAAGGCGAGAAGTTGGCGCCTCGGCTGTGGCGTATGAAATTCTTAGGTGCATCACACGTTGTTACACTGACTCATGCAACTTCTGGCGATGTCGTTCGCTTGCACAGCGCCGTGCATCACCAGACGGTGTTGTATCAAGTACAGGAGTTATATCGCGGCCGCGCCACCTGAACTGTTGAGACGTCGGCGGCACATCGCGTCGGGACTGACTCAGGATTCCGGTAGCGACACCGCATTACACTCGGCGTGAGTTGGCGCTTCGGGAATGACTTGACTTCGTCGGAGTGGCGTAAGTATCGGCTCGACTTACGACGCTTATCACAAACACTCGATGCTGCTGTGTCAGGACTAGGACCCGGAGGCACCGTGAGCACGTCACTGTCGTGGCGAGTATCTGGCCACGATTATCAGCCATACCCGTGCAGATGCGGCGATGCGGCTAACGTACGGAGCATTGATGAGCAATTTGCCCCCCTCGCACGAACTTGCACGATGGGACACAGCCTCCAAACCGTACAGCGGGCTAGCTGGCAGCCCCTGGCTCGCGCGCCGGATTTCGAGCATCGACAGGACGTACAATGCGAGCGGTGTGAGTGCGACACAGCGCTGGATCAACGGTCACCGACTGCGCGGCAACAGTTCTGGGCCAGTATAGTAAGCCAGCACAGTAGACCCAAAATAAGGAGCAAATGAGTTGACCTCGGAAGATATCGGACCTCGCCCAGAATCGAGCCCCAGTCTGAGTGTCAGCGCCATCCATCTCAGTGACCTCCATGTGGGCATGAGCCCTCAAGGGTGGATGTGGCCCACAGTAAAGAAGGCCTTTCTGGAGGATTTGCGCCGCCTCCTAGGAAAGACCGGTGCTGTCAATCTCGTGATCTTCTCGGGTGACCTGACACAGACAGGGGCCACTGAGGAGTACGAAGCTTTGACCCAAATCCTGCAAGAAATTTGGGACGTCATGCGGGTCTGCGGCAGTGACCCTTGGCTGTTTCCTGTCCCCGGAAATCACGATCTCGTGCGACCTCGCACCTCTGCCGCCGCTTTCAAGGCACTCAGCCGCTGGTGGAATGATGGCGAGCTCCGCGAAGACTTCTGGCGCGAAGGAGACGACAATGAATATCAAGCTCTCGTTGAAGAGGCGTTCGCACATTACGAAGCATGGACCGAGTCTTTGTCCAAAGCCAGCATACGTTTGCCGGATTTGAAGTCCGGGAGGCTCCCTGGTGATGCGTGCACGTGCGTTACTATTGGTGAAGCCCGCATTGGCTTGATGGGGTTGAACTCAAGTTGGTTACAGCTAGGTCCTGGTGACCTCCGACAGATGCTCGCCGTCGACACGCGGCAACTCCACTTCCTAACCGATGGGAGGCCGGACGATTGGTGCGCAGCGAACGACTTCAATATCCTCGTGACTCACCATCCACCTGGATGGCTCCACCCCGCAAGTCTTGACGCCTGGCGAAGTGAGGTCTATCTCCCCTCCCGTTTCGATTGCCACCTTCATGGTCATATGCATGAGCCCGCCTTCACATCCGTCATCGAAGGTGGCGCGGCGGCACGACGGTATATCCAGGCGGCCTCACTGTTTGGGCTAGAACAGATCTCGACAGGAGTAGTCCGGCTTCATGGCTATTCTGTCGTTCAGCTTTACGCGGCATCCGTTCAAAGGCGCATTCGCCACTGGCCGCGCAAGGCACTGAAGGGGACTGACGGCATCTACAAGATTGCTCCCGACCACGAGTTCAATATAAACGGGGAGGGCTACTATGACCTTCCTTACACCCTACAGAAAGGCGGATCTGATCAAACACCGACTCTCGATGACGCGCTTCAGCCTGAACGCTACCGCGCATCGGACACTGCTCAACTGCAGAGCCTTCGTCGCATATTTCCGACGAGCAAGGCTTTCGATGAAGTGCGAAGGGTCGAGCAAGGCATCGCAGTTTCTGCACTGACCGAGCAACGAACGCTCTGGGTAGCGTCGGACTGGGGATTAGGGTCAGATCAGTTCGTGGGTTCGGTGGCCCAGAGGCTGAATCTGGCCTCACGGATCTATCAGATTGACTTTAACCAACACTTCAGTAAGTCAGACTTTCTGTTGGGGTTCAAACATCAGACCGGATTTAGTTTCGAACGGTTCTGCGCTCTTCTGGCGGATGAACCGCAATTCATCCTTCTTCTGGATGACGTCCCGATCCATGAGGGCAAAGATCGGGAGGTTCGCCGACTCCAGCAAGATATCGAGTTGATAGTTGAGGCGGTATTACAGTATTGCGACAACGCCCGCATCGTGGTCCGGTCCCGTCGCGAACCAGTATCCGGGTCGATCAAGATCGTTCCCCTGCTTCCGCTCGATGAGGCGGACACCCGAACGTACGTGTCAATACACGAACATGGGGGTACGACTCTGGCGACCGCTCATTTCGCCGCTCAAATTCACCGTCACACTGATGGCATCCCTGCGAGCATTGATGCCGCGTTGCGAGACATACAGATCGTCGGGCCCAAGGAACTGCCAAGCCTGAATACGGACATTGCCGGAAAGACTGCGGCCCATGGAAGTGCCCCGCCAGGTCTTCAAGCGACCCTTGCACAACTCCAGGAATCTCGGGACCCGACGATCAAGCGCAGTTGGCTTCTCCTGAAGGCATTGGCGATGTTTCCAAGAGGAGAGCAACTTTCGACCGTCAAGCGGTTTTTCGCCACTAGCCCGTTCTACCTACAAAATGCCCGTTATCTTCTGGACCTCGCGCTCGTCGATGCGATCGAGATCCCGAGCATGCATGAACAGGAAGTTGGGGACTCCGGGCGAGCGCTATTTGTGAGGAGGCCTGTCAGAGAGTACCTGTATTCCACCTTGTCCTCCACCGAGCTAAAGAGTTTGAATCGGCGCGCCTTGACGCTGTATTTTGGTGAGCAGTGGCAAGTCAAGGGTTTGAAGCCTCCTCGGTCGCTTCAGTTCAACGACCAACACTGTGGAAGCTGGCAGATCGGTAACGCAAACTTGCTCATCTTGCGAGCCGCACGCGAAGCGGCCGAGGATCCGGTGCCAGCCAAAATAAGATTAGCCCTCTACTTGGCGAACTCCTATTGCGACATGCTGTATAAGGGCGATCATTTTCGAGAAACCCTACTGCTGTGCGGCGATATGTTGGGAGTCCTTGCCGACGTGGATCAGAGCAGCGCGGATCTGTTGTCGTTGAGGTACCAGTACGCCAGAGCCCTTCGCATGAACGGTGATGTTGAAGCTGCATGCGACATTCTCCTCGACATTCACGCGCGATTAACTCCAAAGTCTGTTCGCGCCCGGGCACTGCTGAACTTAGCGTTCTGTTACCAATCGCTGGGTAAGAAGGAAGAGGCCGTCGCGACGGCACGGGATTGCCAGTCAATTGAGCCGAAATCGAACAATTCCCTGCAGGCTTCCTCCATCATCGTGTCCTGTTCGGCCGAAGGTTCCCAAAGGACACAGGAGTTGCGCAGGCTGGAGAGACTCGCCAGGACACGCAAGGCACACGTCGTCGCGAACAACATTGCATTGAACTTGGCCGACGAGACCACCGACGCTACCAAAAAGCAGGAGGCGTTGGCCGCAATCATTCAGTCCGCGCCGGTGTCCGGAGACGAGTACAATTCCATGCGTGCCTCCATTCGGTTGGCCGAACTGCAGCTAAAGAGTCGGCCGCTTTCTGAAGCCGATTTGTCGCGATTGATCGATACCTACCACTATCTCTATGGGGAAGGCGGGGGAACGCTTCTGGACAGGTGTCATAATGTTCTGTGGGCAGATTTGGAAAAAAAGGGCGACCTAAACAACTTGTTGCGTCTCTTCCGCCATAGCTCTCTGATCTGGAGACTGCGCGGTCAGGCGGAACATGAAGACAAGTGCTCAGGAAAGCTAGGAATTCTGTTGGGTGATAGGACCAAAGAGGGATGGCGCCACGCCAGCCGCGAACTCGCTTATTTTATGGCCAGAACGGCTCAGATGCTGGCACTTTCCAACCCTTGAGGGATGTCCCTCGGACTAAATTTAAAGAGTTCGCAGCTGACATCATTAATGCCGAAGGGCGTCGTATGCCAAACTGTGAAAATCCAAAGCGCGTGTCGTGAACTCATTTGCGCGTAGGCAGTCCAGATAATTTGACCAAGCTTGCATCATGACCGCTGGTAATGGTGGAGGCTGCTGAGCAAGGTACCGAGACGGCGAGGGTCCGTGATGCCGGCACGGGGATGCGGCTACAGAGGCTCCAACGCGCCTGCTAAGACTCCACTGCATTGTCGTCGACGAGGCCCCAAATCTCTGCGAAGTTGAAGATGCGCGAGCAAGCCCGCCTAGCCCGGTGAGCGCGGTGTCTCCCAGCCCTCGCGACTCAATAGAACCGTGGTCGTCAGATAGAACGTACCGACGATCTCGGGGCTCTGCAGCACGGATAACTGAGAGGGAAAGCGTCACGGCGAGTCGGAGGCTAGCCCCTCGCGCTTAGAACGTCAAAGCAGGAGGTCAGCGGCGAGCAATGAAATCAGGCCGCTTGAAAAGGTTATTTCCCGCACCGCAGCGGCTCTTTGAGGAGCCCTGTATCCGAAATCACGGAGTAACCAGAGGGTTTCGGGTTTTCAAATCGCCGAAGCGCGAGAAGTCACGATCCGCGCTCAAAAGTTCGCGTACGCCGTGTTGAATACACAGTGCTGCGATCCGCCCATCGTGTACCCGTGGCCCGGAGATTTTGCCTCGCTCTAGGAGTCGAGACAGCACATCCCAGTGGGCTACCGACTCCGATAAAAGCACCAACTGAGGTGATTCAAGCCAGGCGCTGATCTGAGCTATAGCTTTTGAGGGTGTGGTGGGAGGGGAGTAGATACGTTCATGCGTGACGATGGAAAAAAACTCGTGGAGGCACGGCCAGGGCAATGCCCATGACGCGGCACCTTCCGCGAGATTCCGGACGCACGCCGCGGCACGCTCGTGCCACGGACTATCGCGGCGGTGAGCATAGACGAGGATGTTGGTATCGACGGCGATCAACCGCCGTGTCCTTCATAACTCATATCACGAAGCTCGTCCCACGATCGGCCTGCCATATCCGGATGAAGTCCTTTGCCGTCTACTGACGCATCGCGCAATTTGAAGGACTGTTTGGCGCGTCGCTCGGACAAGGCGAGCTGCAGTCCACGCTCAACCAGCGCTCGCAACGTCGTTCCCTGGCTTCGAGCCATCAGTTTCGCTTGCTTCAGCAGTGGGCTGGCAATTTCTAAGGTGGTTTTCATATTGACAGCCATACTAAATAATATGGGTACCCATATCAAGGCGGCGAGACTTGGTAAGGATAGGCATAATCATGCGAAATCAGCCGATTGTTCGGGTCATTTTGCCCCAAAGTTACTCACACAGCCCGCGTTGTTCCGCGAAGGGTGCGACGGCGGATGTCACACATAAATCAGAGATTTGCAACAGACCCACCGCGGGAAATACGACGGTTCGACTCTCGCCAGGAATCGTAAAATCAATCGTAACTAATTGATTGTAAACGGGGTAGTGGTTGGTGCCCGAGGTCAGTCGAACCGACACGCTTTTAAGGGCGGCGGATTTTTGAGCCCGCGAGCCCGGGACGACCTTCACACTCCACAATCCGCCGCCAAAGCTATCGGCCCAACCCCGCCGCCGAACCGCTGTCCCCGGCACGCGCCGTCATCCGCGAGCCAGCCCGCAGCCGCATCGCCAGCCCCCAGCGTTGTTCGCGAGCGAGCCAGTCCAGTCCAGTCCCCTGACTAGGCGGACTACTTCGTCCGCTGCTCCTGCTTAACCGACTCAGGCTGCTGCCGAGCCTCCGGTGAGGCTTCCAGCGCCTTCAGCGCCGCCGGCAGCCCCTGTATGTAGTCAGCCCCGTCCTGAACCTTCAGGCTGGACCCGGCAAAATCATTCCCAATCGGCTCGGCCTGCCCGCCCAGGCACTTCGCCAGAAACCCTTCCGCCACAGCATAGAAAGACAGCCGGTTCTGCGGGCGCGCAAAACCATGGCCTTCGTCCGGATACAGCACATACGTCACCGGCAGTTTCCGCGACTTCATGGCCTCCACAATCTGATCCGCCTCAGCTTGTTTGACGCGCGGATCGTTGGCGCCCTGCGCAATCAGCAGCGGCTTGGAGATCTTGTCGACATGACTCAGGGGCGAGCGTTGCTTCAGCAACTCCTTACCCTCAGCCGTGCGCGGATCACCAATGCGCCGGACCATGTCCTCGAAGAAGGACTTCCAATACGGCGGAATGGAATTCAACAGCGTAAACAGGTTGGACGGCCCCACGATATCAACACCGCATGCAAACTTGTCCGGCGTGAATGTCAGGCCAACCAGCGTGGCATACCCACCGTACGAGCCGCCATAAATGGCAACCTTGTCAGGTTGAGCAATTTTTTCCCTGACGGCCCAGTCCACTGCATCCAACAGATCGTTGTGCATGTTGCGGGCCCACTCGTGGTCGCCCGCGTTGATAAATTTCTTGCCGAAGCCGGTTGACCCGCGATAGTTCACCGACAACACGGCATAGCCGCGGTTGGCAAGCCATTGATGCTCGCCGTTGAAGCCGTAGCTGTCGCGAGCCCAAGGCCCACCATGGACATCGAGCACCAGCGGCACCGGGCTCGCCGGCCGATCGGGCGCCACAACAACGCCACCAGCCGCAGCCGCCGAGCCATGAGCACCAGCCCCACCGCCACGCGCACCCGCGGCCCCCGCCGCCCCATGTCCCCCGGCAGAACCACCCGCCCCGCCGGATTCACCCGGGTTCGCCGGCAACGTCAAATACCCCACCAGCGAAAACCCATCCCGCGTCTTGATCTCCACCGGTTTCATGGGCCGCAACGGCGCCCCCATCAACTCCGGCCTCTGATCAAACAGCTTGGTAACCTTCCCACTCCCCCGGTCATACAACCAACTCGACACCACCTTGATCGGATCATTGACGGCGACAACCCACTTGGCGTCATCCAGCGTGCGGCTCACCACCTCGAATTGCGGCCCCAACGCCGCAGTGAGCCGCTGAATGTCCTGCCCAACCGTGGGAACGAGCGGCTCGATCTCGGTGGTCATGTACTCCACCCCGAACGCCTGCGGCTTGCGTGTTCGCGGGTCCAGCCATACTTCCGACACATCGGCCTTGTCGCTTTCGCCAATGACCGTCTGCTTGCCATTGGTCAGGTCAACACTGATCAGCGCAGCCTTATCGCGCGCGATCGAGCTCAACATCAACGCCGTATTACCACCCTGCTCGACAATCACAGGTCGTGTCGTCAGGCTGTCGTCGCGGCCGTACTTCAAGAAGGGTTCCCAACCCTTGTCAGTGTGACGATAGATCTCGCCACCACCATCTTCCAATGTCTTCACCGCCAGCCGGGGCCGCAGCTGCAGGTCCTCCAGGTACCCGGCAAATTCCTGGTCATTGCGCTCGACCAGCTTCCGCTCGCCGGTAGCGATGTTGATCTCATAGAGATCGTGATACTCCGGAACCCGATCGTTCAACGCGATCAGAGCGACATCCGGCCGCTCAGGTGAGATACCGATGATCTCCGCACGCACATTCTTCAGCGGAGTCAGGTCAACCTGCTTGTGACTCTCGACATCGACGCTGTAGACGCGCCAGTTCTCGTCGCCTCCTTCGTCCTGCAGAAACAGGATGTGCTTGCCGTCCTCAGCCCAGTGGTGCTGGCGGATGCCGCGCTTCTTGTCGTCGGTGATCGCCTTGGCGGCATCGAGCTTGCCAAACGGCGCAAGCCAGACATTCAACACGCCATTCTTCGGCGCGAGGAAAGACATGTAGCGCCCATCCGGGCTCAAGCGCGCCTGAGCGCGAACGGGGTTGCCGAACAGAGCAGTGCGAGGAATCAAATGAGTTGCAGACTTACCGGCGGCCACAGCCAGCCCTCCATACAAAGCGAGCGCGACCATGGCGGCGCCCACGAATCCAATTGTTTTAGACATGAGTTTCATTCGGCAGGGAATAAGGCCCGGGCTCCGCACGCCAGTCCCTGTTCGGGGATAGTCCCTGTTCAGGGATAGGGGCCGCGCCATTAGACTAATACAGTAGTACTGACGCGCGTTCGCGTGTCCAGGCAGCCTCGTCGGGTTCGGCGAGGGCATCGAGGTCGGCAGGCATCGCAGCCTTGTCATCGACCCAGCGGCGCAACAGGTCGCTGCCGTTGATGACGTCAATCGCAAGCCGCCCTGTCTCATACTCATACGGGAAATCACGCCAGAGATCATAGTCCGGACGCAACCGTCGCAACGCCTTGAACGCCAATGCATACAACCGCCAAGGCTTGAACGCCGTGTGGTCGTAGTAAGCCGCATCTTCAACATGCACCTGAAAGCCCGCGCAAAGCTTCCCAACATGCTTGTGAAACGTCGGCTCAAAGTAGCAAGGCCTCACCCGGCACCCCCGCATCCACGAAGGCGCCAACGAGCGCATTTCCGCCACCAACTCCCGGATCTCGAGATCAGGCGCTCCCAATACTTCCAGCGGCCGGGTTGTGCCGCGGCCCTCGGACAGAGTGCATCCTTCCAACATCACTGACCCGGGATAAACGCGGGCCATCGAGAGATTGGGCGCATTCGGGCTCGGATTCACCCAGGTCCGCCGCCCGATGGGCCATCCAAATCCGGGCTCCGCGAGCGGCTCCCAACCATCCATGGGAACAATCTGGCAATCGACGTCCAGGCGATACTTGGTGACAAACCACAGGGCCAGCTCACCCATTGTCAGACCGTGGCGCATCGGCATGGGGCCTGCGCCCACGAAGCTTTCCTGCCCTGGACGGAGCGTCAGTCCCTCTACTGGCCTGCCGATGGGGTTGGGTCGATCCAGCACCCACACCGCCTTACGCGTCTTAGCGGCCTCTTCGAGCACGTAACGCAACGTCGTCACAAACGTGTAGATGCGACACCCCAGGTCCTGCAGATCCACGAGCAGGACGTCGAACGTGTCCATCATCTGCGCCGTCGGACGGCGCACTTCGCCATATAGGCTGAAAACCGGAATGTGATGAAGCGGATCGCTGTAGTCCGGCGACTCCACCATGTTGTCCTGCTTGTCACCGCGCAGTCCATGTTGTGGACCAAAGGCAGCCGTGATTTGCGTATCGCCGGTTGCTGCGAGTGCGTCCAGCGAATGCACGAGATTCCGCGTGACAGACGCTGGATGCGCAAGCAGCGCCACGCGCCGACCCGCCAGCGGTCGCCGCAGCTCGGGCTCGTCGAGGAGCCGATCAATGCCAAACTTCATTTCTATGGCTCAAATTCCTATAGGTCAAACGCGAAACCATCGGAGTGGTGAAAATCGGGCTTGCCCTGCGGGTGCCGGCCCGACCAGTAACAGAGCCTACCACTCTCCTCCTCTATGACCGCAGTAACCGCAAGCTTCGTGCGCCGCGCCGCGCCAGAGTCTGCGTTGAACGGTAGCGGGACGGTGACCTGCAGCTCGATTTGATCCGGTGTCCTGCTTGTAGAAATGACGGGTGGATTCGCAAGCTCCATCGGCGTCATCCCCTGACGGTAGGAATCGAAGCGATAGACCGCCCACTGCCTCGTCGGTGCAAAATTGAATTCGTAGTAGCCGGCTGAATCACCGGGCCGCATGAATGCTTCGAAGCAGGTGTGTTTCCAAAGGCCGTCCGCTGACCCTGAAGCACCCTCCGCTCCGACGCGGATACGCGACATGTCGCCCCGGAGCGTATAGCAGAGCGTGACAACTCCAGGACTCTGGAACCACAAGCGCACATCCAGACGCTGTACTGAATCGCATGGCGTGGACGGGTGGGCGCTCAGGAAAATCTGATGGGCGGGTTTCTCTGGCATAGCGCATTGTATATTTAGAACATGAACACCTCATGGGACGTTGTCATTATCGGTGCCGGCGTCTCCGGACTGTCCGCAGCCAGTGAGCTGCGCAAGTCGGGCCTGTCCATCCTCGTGCTGGAGGCCCGGGACCACATCGGCGGACGCGCGTGGACCCGACACGAACCCGGCCTCTCCGCCCCCATAGAGCTCGGCGCCGAGTTCATCCACGGACGGGTCTCCGAGACGTTCGAATTGCTACACGAAGTCGGCAAGGCGGCACTCGACACGTCGGGCGCCCATTGGACCCTGCGCGATGGAAAGCTCGTGCAGAACACCGAGAATTTGTTCGGGGATATTCAGAACGCATTGGAACGATCGAAGATCCTCGACAAACCGGACGTCTCTTTCCTGTCCTGGCTCGACGGCAGCGCCCAATACGGTCTGTCCAAAGAAGCCGCGACGATGGCCAAGGCGTTTGTTGAAGGGTTTGACGCGGCGGATCCTGCGAAGGTCAGCGCTCATTTTGTTGCCAAGGAATGGGGTGCCGGCGGGATGTTGGACTCGCCTCAGTTCCGGCCATTGGGTGGCTACAGCTCAGTTCTGTCGGCATTGGCCGGCTCCCTGGAGCGCGACAACATCCGGCTGCAGCTTCAAACCATCGTCAAACAGGTCCGTTGGAAACGCGGATCCGTTGAAATCGACGTCACGCGTTTTGACCAGTCATACACCGTCAAAGCGAAGACAGTCATCATCACTCTACCCCTGGGAGTCCTGCAAGCAGGGACGGTTGGTTTCGAACCCGCCCTGCGCGAAAAAACGCAGGCCCTGGAGGGACTGGTGTTCGGGCCCGTCTTGAAACTGAGCCTGCGATTCCGCACCGCATTCTGGGAAGAGCTGGACGACCGCAAGTATGCAGGCGCCTCGTTCTTTCATTCCGCCGAAACGGCCTTTCCAACATTTTGGACCACACTGCCGTTACGCGCCCCTCTCATGACGGCCTGGATCGCCGGCCCGAAGGCAGCACATCTGTCCACCAGGGAAATGCCACACATTGTTGGACGAGCCCTGGAAAGCCTGTCGACCATCTTCGGCGGGCGACCCCAGAGCAAACTCGAGTTGGAGGCCGCCTACCTCCACAACTGGCAAACTGACCCGTTCTCACAAGGTGCCTATAGTTACATTGGCGTTGGGGGCGCGGACGCACGACGCGCCCTGGCAGCACCGCTGGAAGACACATTGTTCTTCGCCGGCGAAGCAACCGACGAAGACGAGGCTGCCACCGTGGGGGGTGCGCTTCAAAGCGGCGCCCGGGTTGCGAAAGAAATCCTGGAGCGATTCAAACATGGATGAGACGCGACGAGCGCTCATCAAAGTAAGGCTGAAACGGGCGGGCTAATCCCCGCCCTCAATGTTCTGCTCAATCCGCTCCAGCGTTGCCATCAACGCCGCGACGTCCTTGCGAGGAATCCCGTCCAACGCCAACTCCTGATGACGCATCGCCGCAGGCACAATCTGTTTGAACACCTCCGCTCCTGCGGTGGTGAGTGAAATCAACGTCATCCGGGAGTCGCGGGTCGAGGGCCGACGCGCCACGAGATCGGTTTTCTCGAGCCGTGCCACCACCCGGCTGATCGTAGGCTGCTCCATCAAAGTAGCCTCCACGATCTCGCCGATGCTGAGCGCGCCATACGCTTTCAACACACTGATGACACGCCACTGGGACGAGCTCATGCGCAAAGCCCGAAGCCGCGACTGCAACCGCAACTGCAGCTTTTCACTAGCCCGATAGAGAAGATAAGGGAAATAACTATCGAGCCACTGGTCCCCGGTCCGGGTGCGGCGGTCGCTCCGTTCGGTGGCGACCGCCGCTTCTTTTTTGGTGATTGCTCTTGCCATTACCGCCCAGTCTAGCCCGGCCCGCGGCGCCCTGGCAGAGCTTTTGACCGGGACGCGCAGTCCGGGTCGCGCAGACCGGGTCGCGCAGTGCGGTCTCACATGCAACCTTTCACCAACCTTTCATCAGAACTTCTTGGTCACTTCCAGGCCAATTGTCCTGGGCTGGTTGGTGTACTTGGCAGTGGGTGTGGCTGTGGCGGCAACCAGGAAAACCTCACCTGCCACATCAAACGCATTGTCCAGGTACAGTGCAAGGTCGAGTCCCGTTGCCGCATTCATCGCGCCCAATCGGAAGTTCGTGATGTCATAGGCGTGCTGTATGCGGTACGTGGTGACGGAAGTGGGCCGGAAGTCGGTCGCTGACCGTCCGTGGTACGAATAATCCACGCGCGCAAAGGCAGCCCAGTCCGGGATCGCCGCCAGCTGATGGGTGTATTGCGATCCCAGATCAAAGGTGAATTCAGGGATTCGGGGCAGCTTGTCACCGGCCAGGCCCGGAGCAACCACAACATTGTTCTTTTCGTCCTGCGTCAGCTTGCGCGTGGGCAGGAAGCTGAATCCTGCGTTTATATCGAATCCGCGCACAGGTCTCATCACCGTCTCGAACTCCAGACCCGTCACCCTCGCCTTGCCGGCGTTGCTGATGAATCCGAAGGACCCGGTTGGGTCGCGGCCCGAGACCTGTATGTTGTCCCACTCGATATCAAACGCGTTGACGTTGACGGTCAACCGTTTGTCCAGCCATTGGGATTTGAGGCCCAACTCGTAGTTCCAGAGCGAGTCGGCCGCATAGCCCTTGGGCACCGCGGCAAACGTGGACTGGTTGGTTCCTCCCAGCCGGAACCCCTGGCTCGCCAGGGCGAACAGAGTCAGCTCATCCCAGGGTCGATAGGACAACTGGAACTTCTTGATCAGCTTGTTCTCACTGAAATGCCCGCTCGACGGGGCCGGCAGTGTGCTGCCGAAGGTCGGGAACTGGAACAGGTAGAATCCTGTGTCCGACTGCGTGGCCGAGAATTCACGCAGACCCACCATGGCTTCCAGCTTGCTGAAGAACTTATAGGTCAGCTCGCCGAACTCGGCATGCTCGTTGATCGTTCGCGTGTTGTAGCGTGACAGTGCGCAAGGCTGACACCCCTCAATGCCCGCCCCCGGCAGGTTGGAGTATCCAGTTGGCGGTCCCGTGACCGGAAACGGCAGACCCGTGTCCGGATCAACCACCGGCGAGGTGCTCTGGAAGCCGGAATCGCGCTTGCGCCAGAAGAAGCCCGCCAGCCATCCGAAGTCACCGTCGCCGTTGGAGTTGAGACGGATCTCGCCGGCCTTCTGCAGGATGTTCTGTGACTGGTTGGTCAGCTCCGGAAACAGGTCACCGCGGATACACGTTGCCGCGTTGGCATTGGCCGTCGTGGCACCCTTGAAACAGTTAGTTGTCCCCTGTAGTGCCGCCGGACCTAAACCTAAGGAAATGACCGCCCAGGTATTGTCGCGGAAGAACCCGAAGTCACGCCGGTAGAACGACCCAGTCGCCGTCAACGTCGCGAACTTCAGGTCCTGAGTCAGCGTCAGGCTGTAGATCTGCTGCTTGTCGGGCCGCGGCGTCTGAACATAGTCGGCCGTGTTATATTCGCCCGTATTGAAATAGGCGAAGTTCGGAATGTGGTCGTTGTAGCCGTCATTGCTCGGGCCAGTCCCCCGAACATGGAATGAGTCGAAGGGATAATAGTTGTTGGCGCCGCCGACATCCCGGTTCTGGAGCCACGCCATGACATCAATCGTGGTCCCTTCCACCGGCTGATAGCGGATGAGAGCCCTGCCACCCTCGGTTCGGGCCCAGTTGATATCCGTGGTGCCCAGCCGGACGTTGTCGATGTAACCACCGAGATGGTCGTAGTACGCCGTGAAACGGACGCCCAGCACGTCCTGAATCAAGGGAAGATTGAATGCAGCGTTGGCTCCAGCACCCGGATCGCCGTGCTGCATGTACTCTGCGTTGGCATCCAGCGTGGCGCTGACTTCCGTCAGGTTGGGCTTTCTCGTAATGAAGCGCACCACACCCGTCTGCGAGTTGGCACCGAACGTGGTGCCCTGCGGCCCTTTGAGGACTTCGATACGATCCATGTCCACCAGCTTCAGATCGGGAGTCTGGGAGCCGCTGTCGCCGGTGCTGCTCTGGATGCCAGGGGCCGGCACTTCATCGTAATAAACCGCGACCTGCTCCTGTCCCGGAGAGAACACGCCCCGAATGATGTATCGCTTCTCGCCCGCGCCCTGGTTGTTGAACGTGAGACCGGGCACTGCATTGGCAAAGTCGGTGAAGTCCTTGACACCCATGGCTTCCAACTGCGCCGAACCGATAGCGGTAATGGCCGTCGGAATGGACTGCGCGGTTTCCTCACCACGCTTGCGGGCCGTGACCAGAACTTCTGACAGGCCGGCATCATCGGCCGCGGCCGGGCTGTCAGCAGCTTTTGCTGTCCGCGCCGTACCTGCAATCGTGCAGGCAACAGCGAACGCGACTGTTACACACAGACTTCTCGAGAAATACATTTCCGCTCCCCGTTTGGATCACGAGTTGTATTGCGCAACCGGGGTCTCCTACAACCAAAAAAGTAGGCCGGGCGCCCTAATTCGCCAGCACGCGGATGCTTGCGAATGAATATGCTGAATCATATTATCCCGAGAAACTTTAGATGTGAAGTGTTACTTTCGCGTTGCCGGAAAACAACTTCCGCAGGAGCTGTTGATGCGACTTTCCATCCCCCTTCGCCTCGCGGCGCTGGCAGTTGCACTGATCACGAGCAGTGCCGCACTGTCTCAGAGCGTCCCGGTGAAGAGCACGGCGTTGGCACCCCCGCCCTTTTCCATCATCCATGCGGGGACGCTGCTCGCCGTGCCCGGCACGAAGCCGGTCTCGAAGGCCACGATCGCTGTCGAGAACCGTAACGTCAGGATCATCAAGGAAGGTTATGTGGACGCGGCTGCGTTGGGGCTGCCTGCTGACACGCCGGTCATTGATTTAACTGATAAATTCGTGATGCCCGGCTTCATTGACCTGCACGTGCATCTGAGCTCGGGCGCCGAACGTGGACGCGATCTGAACCTGCACGAGCCGGACAACTACTTCACGGTGGTTGCCTATAGGAGTGCCACGCAAACACTCCTGAGTGGCTTCACCACCGTGAGAGATCTCGGTTCCGTGGGCTACACGATCTTCGGGTTGCGCGATGCGATCCGCGATGGAATCGTCACGGGTCCGCGCATCCTGGCATCGGGAGATCCGATCAGCCCAACAGACGGACATGCCGACAACCACAACCTCCGCGAGGAGCTGCTGACTGCGATTGTGAGGCGCGGCGTGTGCGATGGGCCGGATGAGTGCCAGAAGGTCGTGCGTGAGGCGATCCGCCGTGGCGCGGATGTCATCAAGGTCATGGCTACCGGCGGCACCCTCGATGAATCGGATGGCGGCACCGGTCAGCAATTCACTGACGCAGAGCTCAAGTCGATAGCTGACACGGCACACTCCCTGGGCCGCAAGGTAACTGCGCATGCTCATGCAAAGGCGGGCATCGACGGATGTATCCGCGCCAACTTCGACTCAATCGAACATGGAATGTGGGCGGATGAGGAGACCCTGAAGGCAATGAAGGCCAAGGGAATCTGGTTGGTCCCTACTGCCGCCACCATCACCTACGTCGGCGACACGCCCGAGAAGATCCGCAACGGCCCCCTTAAAGATCTGCCGCCCGTCTCCATGGAGAAGGTGCTCAAGCTTGGCACTCAACCGCGCAAGCTCGTCAAGATGGCCCACCAGATTGGAGTTGGCATCGCGCTGGGTACGGATGCGCCCCTCGTACCGCACGGTCAGAACGCCGCCGAGATGGTTGAGTATGTGAACGCGGGCATGACGCCGATGGAAGCGCTCATGACTGGAACCGTGAACGCCGCTCAAGCGGGCGGTATCAAAGCGGTGGGCAAACTCGAGCCCGGCATGTCCGCCGACGTGGTGGCCATGTCGAAGAGCCCGCTCGATGACATCCATGCCGTCATGGATGTCGGGTTTGTCATGACCAACGGAATGGTGGTCAAGAGCTTCGGAGGCACCCAATGAAAATCCTCGCAGCGGCCGTTTCGGCACTGTTACTGACGGCAACTGCCGCACACGCTGACAACCTGTACATCGAGCACGTCACCCTGATCGACGGCATCCACGCTCCACAGCGCGACATGACTGTTGCGGTCGAGGGCGACAAGATCGCGACCGTTTCTCCGAGCTCCCTTGCCCATGGGATGAAAGGCAAGAAGATCGACGGCAAAGGCAAATACCTGATTCCCGGCTTGATGGATATCCACATCCATCTCAAGGGCGGTTTTGACATCACAGGCAAGGTCGATGCCGAGATGGGCCCGCCCAACCGCGAGGAAGGTGTTGCCGCGCTGGCGAGCTTCCTCTACGCCGGCGTTACCACGGTGTTTGATGCCGGCAACCGGGCGGAGCACATCCTGCCGCTGCGTGCGGATGAGCGGGCGGGAAAGATTCTGTCGCCGCGGATCTTTGCGACCGGCAACCTCGTGACGTATCCGGGCAGCCATGGCGACCGCATGGCCGTTCGGATCAGCGACTTCGAGAAAGACAAAGCGCTGTTGGACAAGCACATCGCCGAACAACAGCCGGACATCCTGAAGCTGACACTGGAGGAGGAAGGCTGGGGGTCACGCCCCATGATCACCCTGATGCCGGTGGATCTTCTGGAAAAAATCACTCGTTATTATAATCAACACGGCATCCGTACGACCGTCCACGTGTCGAGTGAGCTGCGGGCCGTCGAGGCGATTTACGCGGGGAGTGACACGCTGGCCCATCCGGTGATCCAGGGACCGGTGAGTGATTCGTTCGTCAAGTTGATGGGAGCGAAGAAGACACCTTTCGCCAGCACACTGACAATCGGCGAGAACTACAGCCGCCTCGCCGAGCATCCGGAGTATCTGGATGAGCCGTTGTATGTGGCGTCATTCAGCGCTGCGGAACGTCAAAAGCTGAAGACGCAGACTCACGACGAGTGGCAGAAGCGCCCCTGGACGTGGTGGATGAAGATCATGACCCCCATCGCCGAAGAAAACGTGCGCAAAATCCACGCTGCCGGAGGCACGGTCGCCTGCGGCACCGACCAGAGTACCGGCGCAGCCACGCAACGCGAGTTGGAATTGCTCGTCGCCGCGGGAATTTCGCCCTTGGATGTGATCCGGATTGCGACCTACAACAGTGCCGTCTTCCTGGGGAAGGCAGACCAGCTGGGCTCAGTGGACACCGGCAAACTGGCCGACCTGGTCCTGTTGAGCAAGGACCCGACAGCCGACATCAACAACGCCAAGTCGATTGTGTTCGTTATGAAGAACGGCCAACTGATCGATGAGAGCCAGCTACCCCTCGCGGGCGGGAAACAGAAGCGCCGCTTTTCCGGCGCCTGACCACCCGGTTCTTTGATGCGGCCTTGCGCGGCGCTTTGCCGCGCGGGGCGGCGGACGCCCGTTTCCCGATATCCATCGGCACTTCCCGCTTCGGTATCCCCAACTTCTCCATCAACGTCTGCGCATCAAACGGCGCTCGCAACTTCACATCCGTATTGTCGAAAAAGCAGAACACGTCGCGCGGCGACTTCGTGGGTGGCTTTTTCGATGAGATCTTCTCGGCGTCCGCTGGCTCGGATCCCTTCTGCCACGCGCTGATGCGCCTGGCCCACCGGTCGAGCGACTTGTCGGAGTAGCCGCTCTTGTAGAGTTCCTTGTCGCCGTGCAACCGCATGTACACAAAGTCAGCCGTGATGTCCTGAGTCATCGGCCACTTGCGGGCCGTCTCGGCTATCACCAGCGCAACATTGTATTTCCTCAACATGTCCACGAATGCCGGATCGAGGAAGCTCTCGTGCCGGATTTCAACCGCATGGCGCATCGGGCGCTTTGCGTCGATATTCAACTGCGCTCGGCCCTTCATCCGCTCGTCGTGGTCGCGTGCAATGGCCGCGCCCTCTTCAGTATCGTGCGGCAACAACTTCAGAAACGCCTCAAATCGCTCCGGCTCGAATGCGAAGTTGGGCGGGAACTGCCACAGGATCGGCCCCAACTTCTCCTTCAGGTTGAACACACCGGACGCCAGGAAGTTGGCCAACGGCGCCTCGACGTCCTTCAGGCGCTTCATGTGCGTGATGAAGCGAGGGCCCTTGACTGAGAACATGAAGTCGTCCGGGGTGTCCTCATACCAACTGGCGTAACTCTCAGGCCGCTGCAGTGAGTAGAACGAGCCGTTGATTTCGATGACCGGGAGATGGGCGGAGGCGTATTCGAGCTCGGCTCTTTGCGGCAAATCCTTCGGGTAGAACGTGCCGCGCCAGGGTTCGTAACGCCAGCCTGAGATACCTATTCGGGTCCGGGTCGTTGCCATGTGGTTGAGCCAGCATGGAACGTGCCCCAGATGATGGCCAGAGAGACGAACAGTAAAGCCGCGCTCGAGGATAGGGAGTAATGGATACCGATGATCCCACCCACGAGGCCCACGGTGATTCCACTGAACGTGCGCATCCCACTGGCAGCCATGCTGAACGCTCCGATGACCCGGCCCCGGATGCTCGGCGGCGCGCCGAGCTGCACGAGCGCCTGCGCCATGGAGTTGAAGGAAAGCTCCAGGAATCCGGCTGCAAACAGCAAGGGCAAAGCAACCCAGTAGACCGGTATCAGGGCAAACGCCGCTAGTGCAACGCACCATGCCATTGCCAGCATCAGGGCGGTCCGGGCTGACGGGTGCAGCAGGCCCCTGCTCTCCAGGACGAACCCTGCAATGAGCGCGCCCGCCGCGTCGGCTGCAAGCAACATGCTGTAGGAAACGCCGGGGTCGCCGTGGCCCAAGTCAGCGGCGAAGCCAGGCATCTGGGCCTGGTAGGCGTTGCCGACGAAGAAGGCAACGAATGCGGCGAGGAATGTCATGCACAACACGGTGGTGTTGTTGCGGATACTTCGAAATGTCTCAATCAGGTCGGAGAAGCCGCGGACCGCGGGTTTCGGCGCGCTGGCCGCCGTGCGGAACTTCGGGCCATAGGGTGCCTTCCATAACCACAAAATCATCGGCAGATAAATCAGGGCATTGATGATGATTCCGTGCGCAGGCCCAAACGCCAACAGCAGCACACCGCCCACGGCTGGGCCGGTCAACATTCCGAGATAGCGAGCTGTCGCACCCAGGCGCACGGCACTGGGCAATACCGCGGGCTCAACAATGTCGTGCAACAGAAGTTGGCTGGCCGGGCCCCACAAAACACCGGCCACGCCGTGAATGATGAGCAACACGCGGGCGTGCCACTCCTGCAGCGAGTCGGTGATGAACAAGACACCCCACGCGAGTGAGACGCACATGAACATCAGCATGCCGAGCTGAATGATCCGGCGCGGATCGAAGCGATCGGCCAAGGCGCCCGAATACACCGAGAACAACAGAAACGGCACCCAGTGTGAGATCACCGCGAAGCCACCCAACGCGGGTGAGTGGAACTTCTGGAACATCACCCAGTAGCTGATGACGTGCTCGATGTTGTCGGCGAGCATCGCCGTTGCGGTGCCAATGAAATACATCCGGAACCCGGGGTTCCGGAATGCTGCAAATGATGCTGGCGCGGCGGGTGGGGTGTCAGCAGGGGCTGTAGCAGTAGACAAATTCACAACCCCGCATGTCGCGCAGCCACCTGAGCCATGGCAGCCCAGTCACTGTCACCACCGCCGGTAGCGATCAACTCCATGAGCGAATCGCGCAAGACATTCGCGAATGGCATGGGCACGTTGTTCGCATCCGCGGCGGACAACACCAGTCGAACATCCTTCAGCGCCAGGGGCGCGGAAAACCCCGCCGGCTGGTACTTCTCAGCCGCAATCATCCCGCCATACAGCTTGTATGCCGGCGCGGCAAACAGCGTGTTCGTGAGAATATCCAGAAACGCATCCGCTTTGATCCCATGCGAGCGGCAAAGCGCAACCGCTTCGCCCATTGTCTCAATGGCGCTGGCAATCATGAAGTTGCCGGCGATCTTCACGACATTCGCGCTCTCCGGGTTGTCACCCACGGGCCAGACCTTCTGGCCAATGGCCTCCAAAACCGGCTGGGCTTTCGCGATGACGGAAGGGTCACCCGCAACCACGACATTCAGCTTACCCGCCGCGGCCGCATCGGGCCGACCGAACACGGGAGCGGCGATATAGCCGACTTTCCGCTGGCGATGCAGCTCGGCGAGCTCCTTGGCCAACGCCACGGACACAGTGGCGAGGTTGATATGAATCAACCCAGGGTGAGCCGCTTCGAGCACACCCTGGTCGACAAAGACGGAGCGAGTAGCAGCGTCGTTCGCGAGGATGGACAGAAGGATGTCGACCTTCGCCAGATCGGCGGGCTTCGCGGCCGCCTCGGCGCCCTTGGCGACCAGTTCCTGAACCGCCTCCGGCGAGCGGTTCCAGACGCTCACCTTATGTCCACTGCTGAGCAGAAGGCCCGCAATGGCCTTGCCCATTTTGCCTAAGCCTATGAATCCAATTTTCATGGGGTTCTCCGACAGGCGGTGGGAAACGGGGAGCGAGCAAGCATCGCGCCTATTCCCACTCGAGGATAGAATTTCACGACTAAAATTCGAGCGCCACGCGCGTTAACATGATGCGCCGGTAGGCCAGATGCTGACGAACCAGGGACTGAATCAGGGGCGGTAATCGTGCGACGCTGGATCTTGATCGTGATGAGCATGCTCAGTGTATCGGCCTTCGGCGCCGAGTTGGTATCTCCCGCAAGTAGTACGGGACCCCTGGACGAGGCAGCCGCGGGCCGCTTTGCGCATCTCGCGCTGGCCTGCACGCACAAGGAATACCCCAACAAGATCGCCCATGTCCTGGCGAGCGAAGGCGATGTCATGCCTCCGCATCTGCTCACGCCTGCATTTTATGGGTGCTTCGACTGGCATTCGGCGGTGCACGGACATTGGTTGCTGGTGCGTTTGCTCAAGCTGTTTCCCGAGGCGCCCTTTGCCAAGGATGCGCGTGCTTCACTGGCTGCAAGCCTGACACCAAAGAACATTGCCGGCGAAGTTGAGTATGTGCAGCGTGAGGACCGCGCGTCATTCGAACGGCCGTATGGACTCGCGTGGTTGTTGAAACTCTCCGCGGAGTTGCGCACCTGGGATGACCCGCAGGGCCACCAATGGGCTGCTACGTTGGTGCCGCTCGAAGTTGTCGCCGCCACGAAGTTGAAGACCTGGCTGCCCAAGCTGCACTACCCCATCCGGATTGGCGAGCACGATCAGACAGCATTCTCGTTCGGGCAGATCTGGGATTGGGCCACTGTTGCCGGCGACGCCCAGATGAAGGTCGCTCTCGTGGACGCGGCAGAGCGGTTCTATCGCGGTGACCGCAATTGCCCGTTGAGTTATGAACCGTCCGGCCAGGACTTCCTGTCTCCCTGCCTGGCGGAAGCTGACTTCATGCGGCGCGTGCTGGAACCCGACGCCTACGGCAAGTGGCTGAACGACTTCCTGCCGCAGATTCCCGTGAAGGCAGGTGTTGAGTGGCTGCAACCCGGTGTTGTAACGGACCGCTCGGATCCGAAGTTGGCCCACATTGATGGGCTCAACTTGAGTCGGGCGTGGATGCTAGAGGGCATCGCGCACGGCCTGAAGACAGGGGACAAACGAGTGCCCCAACTCCTCGCCGCAGCGGCGGCCCACCGCGCAGCAGCGCTGCCAGCCGTAACCGGAGAGCACTATGAAGGCGGCCACTGGCTCGGCACCTTCGCCGTTTATGTGACGAGCCAGGCGGGATTGCAGTAGCGCTGCGATTCTCCACGTCTAAAAGGCGTGCACAATGACGCCACATCCAACGCATGAGCAAGCACACAGTAACTGACGCCTAGTTATGCGTCCAAGTTGCCGCACGCACGACACCGTCCGAGCCATTTTTCCTGCTTGCCCAATGACTTAGCCACTGCAATAATCTGTATAGAGGGAAGCTAACAGTCACTAATGAGACGGTCTGACAACCGTGGACTCAAACAAGCAGAAGGAGCAATTCAGTAACGCATTTGTGGTGGCGGTTGCTGCTGCTGTCGGATGCGTTACCGGCCAATGGAATGTGGACGAGGATTCGGTTGACTGGCAACTGGCCCAAATTTACGAACAGGCAGCTTCGATTTACCTTGCCAGCAAAAAATTATCAGGATCTGATTCCAGAGAATCTGGCAGTCCCAAGGATTCTGGTTGTGGTGGTCGTACCGGACCGAGTGGAACACTGGTTCACATTGAGTGACGAGTCGTTGATATTGCGTAACTGCGCTTATTGGGCATCCCTGCGCGGCCTCGCGCCGAGGGAAAATGAATTTTCGGTTTCCGTGGATATCCCTATGTTTCAGCGCTTCGATGTGACTGCATTGGGTGCAATGATGAACCGCATTCGCGCAGGTGAGCTGCCGTGAGAATCGATGTTGGAAACCGAGGATTGTTGCAGTCGCTGGCACCGATTGAGGTGGCCGCCTATCTGCGCGCTCACGGTTGGCACGAGCAAGCCGGCATAACTCGAGACACTGCTCTATTCACACTTGGAAACGACTTTGAAGTCATGCTGCCTCTGTCATCGAACCTGCGGGATTTTCCGCTTCGGATGATGGATGCACTTGCAACATTGGAAATAGTCGAGGGCAAAGACAAGACTGAAATACTCGCAGACTTGTCGACATCCGCATCGGATGTCATTCGCGTGCGTCTCGCTGATCCTGACGCCCGAGACGGAAGCCTGCCACTGGACAGGGCTTCTGAAATAATTTCCAAGGCCTATGACATGGTGCTCGCCGCAGCATGTTCGGCCGCGGATCCCAAATATTTCTTCTCCTCTCGGAAGCCGCAGCCCGCATCGGAATACATGCGCAATGTACGCATGGGTCAAACTGAGCGCGGGAGCTTTGTCATCACAATCTTGTCGCGGGTTACTCCAGGGCTCGTACCCGCGCAATCGGGCATTTTCGACACGGTTCCGGAGCCGTTTGAACGCAAAGTTACTGAGAGACTGGCGGACGCCCTCACGGCAATCGACTCCTCAGCGAAAGCAGCGATCGCAACTGGAAATCTCGAGACCTTCGATAAGGCAGTCACGCAAGGAATCAGTGCCAACCTTTGCGACGCACTTGCGGGAATGAGTGATGCAGGCGGTGCCGGTCGCGATGTGGACGTTTCGTTTTCCTGGGCTCGGGTGCGACCCACTTCACGCAGCCCGTCGCTCTGCTATCGGGTGGGAAGAGATATTGTCCCTGTGCTACGGGAGGTCGCGAGAGTCTTCAAATCGCGGTCTCCACAAGAGGACTTCGATGCCAGAGGATCGGTGATCCGATTGGTTCGCGTGCCTCCCGATGCGACTGGAGGAGAGGTCACAATTGCGGGTTTCGTGGAGGGCACTCCTCGAAACATATGGCTTCGCCTCGATGGAGAAGACTATGCGCGCGCGGCGGACGCATTCACGCGCCGCCTTCTGATTTCGGTTACTGGAGTCCTACAAAAGGACGGCCGAAGATATCGGCTGCACAATCCAAAAGAGGTTCGATCGTTTTCCGTGGATGAGGACTGAACATCCTTACTTCAACGCCTGCCTCAAATCCGCAATCAAGTCATCCACCGCCTCGATACCCACCGACAACCTGATCAACCCATCGCTGATTCCCAGCGACGCCCGCATAGCCGGCGGCAACGAGGCATGAGTCATCAACCCGGGATGCTCAATCAAGCTCTCCACCCCGCCCAGGCTCTCAGCGAGTGAAAACAACTCACACCGCTCCAACATCCGGCGAGCATCATCGAGCGTGCCGCGCAGCTCCGCCGTGACGATGCCACCAAACCCACCCACCATCTGCTTCCTGGCAAGCGCGTGTTGTGGATGGCTGGCCAACCCCGGATAGAACACTTTCTTAACTTTCTCGTGACCTTCGAGGAACGACGCCACGGCCATAGCATTCGCGCAGTGCCGCTCCATCCGCAGCGCCAGCGTCTTGATACCGCGGAGGGTCAGGAACGAATCAAACGGCCCGGACACGCCACCAATCGCGTTCTGCAGATAAGCCACCCGCTCCTGCAATCCCGGGTCCGCCCGAACTACCGCGGCCCCACCCACAGCATCCGAATGCCCGTTCAGATACTTGGTGGTGGAATGCACCACGATATCGAACCCATGCTCCAACGGCCGTTGGATGAACGGCGTGGCGAAAGTGTTATCGCACACGCTCAGCAACCCCAACTTGCGCGCCATCCCCGCGATAGCACTCAAATCCACCAGTTTGAGCAGCGGATTCGTCGGCGTCTCCACCCACACCAATCGGGTGTTGGGCCGAACTGCGGCCTCCAACTCCGAAGGCTGGGTCAGATCGACAAACGAAACATCATGCCCGGCAGATCGCTTGCGGACATTCTCCATCAAACGATAACTGCCGCCATACAGATCATGCATGGCGACAATATGTGACCCGCTGTCCAACAGCTCGAGCACGGTCGCAGTCGCCGCCATGCCCGAAGCAAATCCAAACCCCGCGGCCCCACCCTCGAGGTTGGCTACGGCCGCCTGCAAAGCATCGCGCGTCGGATTCGCCGTGCGCGAATACTCATAGCCCTTGTGCTTGCCCGGGCTCGACTGGACGTACGTCGAAGTCGCATAGATGGGCGGCATGACCGCCCCGGTGCGCGGATCAGGCTCCTGCCCACCGTGAATTACGCGCGTAGCAAATCCCAGCTCTTTCTTGTCTGTCATGTCCGACGTCGCAACCAGTTCAACAGGTCAATACGGGTGATGAGGCCCAGGAATTCATTGTCCTTCACCACAATGGCGACCATGCCATGTTTGAAGATCTCCATCAGCTGCGACACCGGCGCATCCACCGGCACCGTGACCAGGTGAGTCGCCATGGCCGCGGTCACCGGCTCATTGAAGTGGGCCGGATTCTCCACCACCTCCAACAAAATATCTTCCTCATCGACAATGCCGACGATCTTGCCGTCCTTCATGACCGGCAGCTGGGACACGTCATACAGCTTCATCCGGCGCAGCGCCGCCAGGACCGGCTCGGTCGAATTCACCGTCACCGAAGCCCGCTCCCAGTGGCGGCGCGCAATCAGATCCCGCAAATCCCCGAAACTTTCCCGCTCAATGAACCCCTGATCGAGCATCCAATAGTCGTTGTAGACCTTGGAGAGGTACTTGTTGCCGCTGTCGCAGACGAAAGTGACCACGCGCCGGGCGGTCTTCTGCTCCCGGCAATAGCGCAGCGCCGCGGCCAGCAATGTCCCAGTGGAGGTGCCAGCGATGATGCCTTCCTTCCTCAACAGCTCGCGGCAGGTTTGGAACGCCTCGGCATCGGGAATGGTGTAAGTCTTGTTCACGTGGGAGAAATCGCCCACCGGCGGAATGGAGTCACCGCCAATGCCCTCAACGAGCCAGCCGCTCTTGGCTTTCTCAACCACGCCGGTCTTGGCGTAGTCGGCCAGGATGGAGCCGGCGGGATCCGCCAACACCAACTCAACTTTCGGCGCGGTCTTCGCGAAGTAGTGTGTCAGGCCCGCCAGCGTTCCACCGGTGCCCACACCGCAGATCACCGCATCGAGCCGATGCTCCATCTGCTCCCAGATCTCAGGTGCCGTGGTTTCCTCGTGAGCCTTCGGGTTGGCTTCATTGCCAAACTGGTTCACGAAGAACGAATTCGGAATCTCCGTGGCGAGACGCTCCGCGATATCGCGGTAGTACTCCGGATGACCCTTGCTGACATCCGAGCGCGTGAGCTGCACTTCTGCGCCCATCGCCTTCAGATGGAATATCTTCTCCTGACTCATCTTGTCAGGGATGACCAGCAACAGACGGTAGCCTTTCTGGGCGGCGACGAGCGCCAGGCCGAGGCCGGTGTTACCTGCCGTTGCTTCGATGAGCGTGCCACCCGGCTTCAGCTTGCCCGCGCGCTCAGCTGCTTCAATCAGGTACAGCCCGACGCGGTCCTTGATGGAGCCCCCGGGATTCTGGTTCTCCAACTTGAGAAACAGCTCGCAGGGCCCCGTATCAATATGCTTCACCGCCATGAGCGGCGTGTGGCCGATCATCTGCAGTGCGTTGTTGTAAATCGGTGCTGACATCAATCCTCCGTTGGCTGCGAGACCACGCCGACCAGCAGGCCGGACTCGACCCAGCCGCGCAGAAAACCCGCGGCGTGCTGAGAAGCCATTGCAGCCTGCGTAGCCCTTTCAGGCCGCGTGGCCTCGCTCTCATCGAGATCGAGATGTTCGCACAGGAGGACACAAAGCTCACCGAAAGAGCGGCCGGCGCCCCGGTGGCCCTCGCGGACGAACGTCACAGCGGCAGCTTCCTCTTTGCCCAGGGGCCTGAAAAAGATCTGTAACTCGCGCCGCCAGATCAGGTAGGCGGTCGGCTCGAGCGCGGGCTCCGGCTGATCACTGCCTTCCGTCACGGCCTTCCAGAGCTGCGGCACATTCCATTCGAGCTCGAGCACCTGCACGGCAGGGCTCCAGTCAAATTGCAGATCCGCCCAATCCTCAGGCGCAATGCCGGCGAACGCGCTGGCGTCAATGGGCTCGGCATCCGCGGCATCAAAGACCGCATCCATCGCCCACTCCCAGCGGGCCATTTCGGCCAGGATGGGCAGTTTCGAATACTCCGCGTCGGCGGCCAGGAACTCGGCCATCCGGTCGCCGTACCAGCGGATGTTGAAAAACGTGGACTCGTGCGCTTCGACATAACTCGCAGCCAGCGCCTCGAACTTCTCATCCAGAAGCTGCGCGAGCACGGGGAATGACTTCTGCAGCGCTTCAATCAACCGCAGGCGATAGCCATTGCCGTAAATACCCAACCGCGTCTCAACCGGGACACGCTGAGTACCTACAACATGAGAGCCGATTGTTGGGTCGCCGCCGAGCAGGAATCGCTGAAAAGCTTCCTGTATTTTTAATAGGCGGCTCATGCCGCACCAGGCAGCCGGCTCACGCCGCGCGTGCCAGCGCGCGCTCCGCCAACCGCCGGGCGGCATCCAGCTCGGAGCAGAGCTCCTCGAGAGGGGGAATGTTGTCGTCGCGCTCGATCATGGTGGAGACGCTGCCGAAACGGCGAACCGCCGCATCATACAACTCCCAGACCGGGTCCGACACGGGGTGGTCGTGGGTATCAATCAGGTAATCGCCGTGATTTTCGTGGCCGGCGAGATGGATCTGCTGCACCCGATCCACGGGGATCGCCTGCAGATAATCGAGCGGGTCAAATTCGTGATTCACGCTGCTGACATAGATGTTGTTGACATCGAGCAACAACAGGCAATCGGCGCGTTGGGCAACCTCACGCAGAAACTCCCATTCGCTCACCTGGGAATCCCGATAAGTCACATAGCTGGACACGTTCTCCAGCAATATCCGCCGCCCCAGAACATCCTGCACCGTCCGAACCCGCTCAACGACATTCGCGAGCGCTTCCTCCGTATACGGAAGCGGCAGGAGGTCGTGCATGTTGCGGCCGGCAATGCCGGTCCAGCACAGGTGATCGGAGATCCAGGCCGGCTCGACCCGGGCGGCCAGGGCTTTCAGTTGCACCAGGTAAGCGTAGTCGAGAGGCTGTGTGCTGCCGATCGACATGGACACACCGTGCAGAACCATGGGATACCGCTCGCGGATCCGCATGAGGAAATCGAGCGGTTTACCCCCGGGAATGAGGTAGTTCTCGGTCAGTGCCTCGAACCAGTCAATCCGGGGGTTGTCGGCCAGAATGGCCTGGTAGTGGTCGACCCGCAGGCCGAGACCAAATCCAAGGGAAGGCGCCAAAACTGCCATGGATACTCAGTAGGCCGGGCCCGCCCCCGCAGGAGACGGCACCCGGCCACTTCAATGGCTCGCGATCTTACTTGCCAGCGGCCTTGGCCTTGGCAGCGTCGCACTTCGCCTGGGTCATTTCCGTGAAGCCCTGGCCCTTGCAGGCGTTCTGGCCCTTGCAGGAGTTTTTGTCGGTCTTGCAGGCGGACTTGCCTTTGCAGGAGTTCGTGCCTTCGCACTTGACCTTGGCTTCATCGGCGGCACTGGCGGTGCCGACCATGACGGTCGAAAACATCACGGCAGCGGCGGCAGCCAGAGCAACGCTCGACATTTTTCGGCTGTTCATCTTCGAAGTCTCCTCGAGGTTATTACCAATCGATCTTCCGTCCTAGATGAGCCGAGCTCGCTCGACCGGTCGTTGCCTGATGCAAAGCGCCAGACACCCCCTCCCGGCTACCGGGACCCCTACACGTAAATAAAAGGGTCCCGACCCGACGACCTTCGGCTCCGCGTACACATTGTACGCTACTCAACGTCATCCACTACGCACCTGCCTAGGTTGCAGATGCAGCCAGTAGACCCTACTTAGTGAAAAGTTATTGCAGGGGCCACTCCATGAAATTAGCGCAGGCACGAAAATTTTATACAGCACCAATGATGACGAATTACTGAATGCCACCGGCCCTAATCTGGTGGCCCGCGGCCCGCGCAAAATCCATTACTATGTGAGATTCGCGTGTGCGTTCCCGCCCGCGCTGTACAACGACTATCACTCTACTTTCAAGGTGACGGAATGACCGACGCCTCTCGCGACGCCATCGTTTTGCGCGGCGCGCGCCAGAACAATCTGAAGAATCTCGACCTCGATATTCCACTGAATGAGCTCGTGGTCGTCACGGGCGTGTCCGGATCCGGGAAGTCGTCGCTCGTATTTGACACCCTCTACGCCGAAGGTCAACGACGCTACGTGGAGACATTCTCTCCGTATGCCCGTCAGTTCCTCGACCGCATGGACAAGCCGCAGGTCGATAGCATCGCGGGAATTCCTCCTGCCATTGCGATTGACCAGACCAATCCAGTGCGGACGTCGCGCTCCACCGTGGGCACGATGACCGAGCTGAATGATCACCTGAAGTTGATATTCGCTCGCGCGTCGTCGTTGTACTGCCAGTGCTGCGGCAAGCCCGTTCGCCGTGACTCATCCGAAAGCATCTACGCGGACTTGTCCGCGCGCGCTCAGGAAGCCGGTGATCCGCGGCTGTTGATTACATTCCCCGTGCCCGTACCTTCCAACTTCACTGAAGCTGAAGTGCGTGGGTTGTTGGAGAAGCAGGGTTACACCCGGTTTTTCGGGGACACGCCGGGCGCTGGCGCTGAGTCGCGGTCCGCGGCATCGGCTGGGCCGGTGGCGTCGGCTGCGCCTGCCAAAAAGTCTGCCAAGGCGAAAGGCGGTGCCAACAAGCGCGGCAAGGGCAAGGGTGCGCCTGAGGCACCGGCAATAACTCTCTGCGTGGTCCAGGACCGTCTGCGGATTGCCGGCGCCGACCGTGGCCGTGTTCTCGAGTCACTCGAAGCAGCCCTGCGTGTTGGACAAGGTCGCGTCAACGTACAGATTGTTGATGACTCTGATCCTCCGAAGGCCTTGCAGACGTGGCGTTACTCCAACCAGCTCCACTGCGCGGAATGCGACTTATCCTATCGCGAGCCCAACCCGAGCCTGTTCTCGTTCAATTCGCCCATCGGAGCCTGCGAGAGCTGCCGCGGCTTTGGGCGAACCATCGGTATCGATTATGGTCTCGTCATTCCGGACGAGAGCAAGTCGCTCCGGGGCGGTGCCATCAAACCCTGGCAGACGAAGTCCTATAAAGAGTGTCAGGACGACCTCATCAAGTTTGCCAAGAAGCGCGGCATCCCCATCGACACACCCTGGCGTGAGCTCGGTTCCGAACGTCGCAAGTGGGTCATCGAAGGTGAAGGCGACTGGAACAAGGGTGTCTGGTACGGCGCGAAGCGGTTCTTTGCGTGGCTGGAAACCAAGTCGTACAAGATGCATGTGCGCGTGTTGCTGTCGCGCTATCGCTCATACACACCGTGTGAGACCTGTGACGGTGCCCGACTGAAGACGGAAGCCCTTTTGTGGCGCCTCGGCGATCGCGAGCTCGCTGACTCTGTGCTGGGCAAGACGCCTCGCTTCAAACCGAAGGGCGTGCAATGGAGTGATGAGACGGCAAACTCACTTCCCGGGCTCACCGTCCATGACGTGATGCTGTTGCCGGTTGACCGTGCGGTTAAATTCTTTTCAGGGCTGAAGCTGCCGCAGCCATTGGACGAAGCGACAGACCTGTTGCTGAGCGAAATCCGCGGTCGCTTCAGTTACCTGTCCGATGTTGGCCTGGGCTATCTGACGCTCGACCGGCAGTCCCGCACCCTGTCGGGCGGTGAAGTTCAGCGAATCAACCTGACCACTGCGTTGGGCACTTCGCTCGTCAACACGCTGTTTGTCCTGGATGAGCCCTCCATCGGCCTGCATCCGCGCGACATGCAGCGAGTCATCTCCGTGATGAAGAAGCTGCGCGACGCGGGTAACTCCCTGATCGTGGTTGAGCACGATCCGCAGATCATGTTGGAAGCCGACCGGATTCTGGATATTGGTCCGGGCGCCGGCGAGCGTGGCGGCAACATCGTCTTCTTCGGCACGCCGAAGGAGATTCGGGCCAGCAGTGCGTCACTCACGGGTGAGTACCTGAGCGGCCGCAAGAAGGTCGGCGCGAAGAAGAACAAATCTGTTGTTGAGTCAGCCACTGCGGGTGAGGTTGTCGCCGAGGCCGTCTCCAACCGGTGGCTGGAATTGCACGGGGTTACCGAGCACAACCTGAAGAACATCGACGTCCGCATTCCCCTGAAGCGCCTGGTCTGCGTGACCGGGGTGTCGGGATCCGGGAAATCGACTCTCGTTGAGGACGTTCTTTACCCAGCTTTATTGAAGTACAGGGGGAAACCCACCGAAGCACCCGGGCAGTTCACCGGTCTGCGGGGCGCGGAGCTGGTCGATGATATAGTGATGGTCGACCAGAGTGCGATTGGGCGCACTACTCGATCCAATCCAGCGAGTTACGTTGGGGCGTTCGACGCGATACGTGCAATCTTTGCCTCCGAGCCGGCCGCGCAGGAACGGAAATACACGGCAGGAACGTTCAGCTTCAATTCCGGCAACGGCCGCTGCCCGACTTGCTCGGGTAACGGCTTCGAGCACGTCGAGATGCAGTTCCTGTCGGACGTGTATCTGCGCTGCCCGGATTGCAACGGCCGTCGCTATCGCGATGAAGTGTTGGACATCAAGCGCGAGGGCGCCAATGGCGTGCGCGCAAGCATAGCCGAAGTGCTCGACATGACGGTGACTGAAGGGCTGGCCTTCTTTGCTGACTCAAAGGAAGTCGCGGCGCGGCTGGCGCCATTGGCCGATGTTGGCCTGGAGTACGTGAAGCTGGGTCAGCCAGTACCGACACTGTCGGGCGGCGAAGCTCAACGCCTGAAGCTGGCGGGACACCTGGCCGAGGCCGGCACTGTGCTCTCCAGCACAACCCATCGCGGCAAACTGTTCCTGTTCGACGAACCGACAACGGGTCTGCATTTCGAGGACGTATCCAAGCTGTTGCGTGCGTTCCGCAAGCTGTTGGCGGCGGGGCACTCGCTGTTGGTGATTGAGCACAACCTCGACATCATCCGTACGTCTGATTGGATCATTGACCTGGGACCTGAAGGGGGTGACGGCGGTGGACAGATCATCTGCACCGGCTCACCGGCGCAGGTTGCGGCCCATGACCGCTCGTACACCGGCCAGGCACTGGCTGCTTACGAGAAAGCGCTAGCTGAGGATGTGCCAGCGGGCACCGCATTGAACGATGCGATATCCAACGGGACCATCGATGCGGGGGCCCGTGGCGCCGCGAGGGTCGCCGAGCCGCATACCGCCTACGGAAACCGCCCCGACCGCAATTCCATCGTCATCCACAACGCCCGCGAGCACAACCTCAAAAGCGTTGACGTGCAGATCCCACGCGACAAGTTCACAGTGATCACTGGCGTATCGGGTTCCGGCAAGTCAACACTCGCGTTCGATATCCTCTTCAACGAAGGACAACGTCGCTATCTCGAGTCTCTGAACGCCTACGCACGCCAGTTCGTTCAACCGGCCGCACGCCCGGACGTTGATGCCATCTTCGGCATTCCGCCGACGGTGGCCATCGAACAGCGCACCAGCCGCGGTGGCCGAAAGAGCACCGTGGCCACGCTGACTGAGATCTATCACTTCCTGCGTTTGTTGTACGTCAAGCTGGGCACGCAACATTGCCCTGACTGCAACGTTGCAATCGAGCCTCAAAGCTCGGCCTCCATCGCCGCAAGGCTGCTGAAGGAATACAAGGGACAAACGATCTCACTCCTGGCGCCTCTCGTTATCGCCCGCAAGGGTTACTACACCGACCTGGCCAAGTGGGCCGCCAAGAAGGGCTTCAAGGTCCTGCGTGTCGACGGCGCAAACATCTCGACTTCGAAATGGCCCCGCCTGTCACGCTTCAAAGAACACACTATTGAGCTGCCAGTCGCGCAGGTCGACGTGGATGCGAAGCACGACACCCAACTGCACCAGGCGTTGTCGCGCGCGTTGGATTTCGGAAAAGGCCTCGTACACGTGCTCGGCCCGAAGTCGGACAAGGTAGTGGTGTTCTCCACAAAGCGCGCCTGCCCCTCCTGTGGCAAGAGCTTCGCGGAGCTCGACCCGCGTTTGTTCTCGTTCAACTCCAAGCACGGGTGGTGCGACAGTTGCTTCGGAACGGGCGTGGAGATGACTGGCTTCGACGCAGAGCAGAGCGGCGAAGAGATCTGGTGGAACGAGTGGTATGAGCACGACCCCACGCCCTGCAAGGCGTGCGATGGGCATCGACTCAACCCGATCGCTCTCAATGTCCGCTTCCGGGATCGGTCGGTGGCCTCGCTGGCCAGCGGCTCCGTCGAGCGTACCCGTGACTTCTTCTCCAAGCTGAAACTGACTCCCCGCGAGACGCAGATCGGGCGCGATCTGCTGGCGGAGATCCGGGCCCGATTGCAGTTCCTGGAACGGGTGGGCCTGGGCTATCTCCAGTTGGATCGTTCCGCTCCGACTCTGTCGGGTGGCGAAGCCCAGCGCATCCGTCTTGCAGCCCAGTTGGGCTCGAACCTGCAGGGTGTCTGCTACGTGCTGGATGAGCCCACCATTGGCCTGCATCCACGCGATAACGAGGTACTGCTCGGCGCACTCACACAGCTGTCGGGCCAGCGAAACACGCTGGTTGTCGTGGAGCATGACGAAGACACGATCCGGCGAGCTGACTACGTACTCGACCTCGGCCCCCAGGCCGGCGTTCGAGGTGGCGAAGTCGTGGGCGCCGGAACGGTGGATGATCTGATTCGCAACCAGCGATCGACGACCGGCCGGTTCCTACGGGAGCCGTTACAACATCCGGCGCAACCTTTGCGGCCGGTTGATGACGATACGCGCCATCTCCAGTTGGAGAAAGTGCAGTTACACAATGTCTCCAGGACTGATGTGGCCATCCCGCTGGGACGGCTCGTGGTCGTCACCGGTGTGTCCGGCTCCGGCAAATCGACAGTCGCACGGGACGTGCTCTACACGAACCTTCGACGGTTGCTCATTGATACCAACGGGAATGGGTCGCGGCAGAAGAAGGCCAGCACCAAGGCCCGGGATCTGATTGGCTGCAGTGCCATCCGTGGAATCGAGCACGTCGATCGCGTGTTGGAAGTCGATCAGACGCCGATTGGCAAGACCCCGCGCTCGTGCCCGGCAACCTACATCGGGTTCTGGGATGACATCCGGCGCATCTTTGAAGGAACCACCGAGGCGCGCATCCGGGGTTACACCTCGAGCCGCTTCTCGTTCAACACGGCCGGTGGCCGGTGCGATGCCTGTGAAGGACAGGGCGTCAAGACGATTGAGATGAACTTCCTGCCGGACGTCAAAGTACTGTGTGACGTCTGCGGAGGACGGCGCTTCAACTCTGAAACTCTGTCAGTGCTCTGGCGGGAAAAGAGCATCGGTGATGTGTTGTCGATGAGCATCGATGACGCCGTGGACTTCTTCCAGGCCCATACGAAGGTACTTCATCCGTTGAAGCTGCTTCAGGACGTTGGGTTGGGTTACCTGACCCTGGGTCAGCAGAGCCCGACGCTGTCGGGCGGTGAGGCTCAACGTATCAAGCTGGTTGCAGAGCTCTCCAAGGTGCGTGACAACGTTCGCGCGGGACCGCGGCAGAAGCCGAAGCACACTCTGTATGTACTCGATGAGCCCACTGTGGGTCTGCATATGGCCGACGTGGAGAAGTTGATCCACGTGCTGCATCGCCTGGTGGGGGCCGGCAACACCGCGGTGGTCGTCGAGCACAACCTCGACGTCATGGCCGAAGCCGACTGGATCGTCGACATGGGGCCAGAGGCCGGCGAAGGCGGCGGCAAAATCGTCGCCCAGGGCACACCGGCGCAGATCGTGAAGCGGAAGAAGGAGTCACATACGGGGCGGGTGCTGGAAGGGTTCTTGCGGGAACGCACTTCCCCGGCTGCGTCGAAGGTGGCAGCACGGCTTGCAGGTCCCGCCGCGACCGAACAGTCCGAAGCGCCAGCCGCGGCGAAAAAAGCCAGCCTGCGCGCCATGGCTGCGCGCTCAACGTCGGCGGCGCGCACGAGGGGGCCGGCGACCAAGCGGGCTCCAGCCAAGGGGACTCCGGCCAAGCGGAAGGGGTAAACTGCCCGGGTGAGCCACAATCTCGTCTGCTGGAAATGCGGTGCTTCGCTGGCACAACTGAGTCTGCCGCTGCGGCGGTTGGACGAGTGCGCGAAATGTCATGCCGAGCTGCACGTGTGCAAGCTATGCGTCGACTACGACACGCGCGTTGCGAAACATTGCCGCGAACCCACGGCAGATGAAGTGAACGACAAGACCAAGGCCAACTTCTGCGATTTCTTCAAACCTCGTGAGGGTGCCTACACGGCACCCAACACGAGCGAAGTTGACAAGGCGAAAGCAGAGTTGGAGAAGCTGTTTGGGAAGCTGTAACAGCCTCTCCTTCCCCTTGCGTTGATCAGGGCTTGCGGACGCGTTCGCTCAAACGCTCCAGCAGACGACCAAACGGCGTGTTCTTCTGAACTTCGACACGCAGATGGCGCACGCCGGTCTCGTTCAATGCCTCGCCGTTGCCATTGTCCATCTCGAGCTCACCGGCGCCGAGAATTTCCAACGTCTCTTCGAGAGTCTGCGGCGAACGTGCATCGCGCGCACGCACGCGACCGCTGTTAGCCTTCCCCTCAGGACGTCGAGCCGCGGGCGGCGCCGACTTCGCAGGGGCGGCAGGCTTGGTGGCAGAAGCCGGGCGACCGCGCTGAGGCGATGCCGCATGATCGTCCGAGTCAATCAGCTTGAACTCGTCGACAGGCTCCTGACGCAACTTCCTCGGGAACGGCAGATCGGCCTTCTTCTCAACATCCGAAGCGCGAGTGCGCTCCTGCGGGCTCACGGGCACGACCGCGACCGAAGTGAACTCCGAGCGCACGTAGTAGGCAACCTGCTTCGCTGAGATCGCATCGCTGAAAAAGCCGAGTCGCAAGCCATACCACTTGCGGCCGTCGCGGCTTCCCTCAACGGTGTACAGGGTGTAAGCGCTGAAAATCGCGAGCGGCGGAACGTTGTTGAGCTCCACCGGCTGTACCGACCATTGCAACTGAACGGCAAACCAGACCGGCGCATTTTCCGAAACCGCTTCTTTCAGGGCGCGGCGGGTGCCGGTGTCATCCGGCTTCAGCAATGAAATAGCACCCGTCTCAACATCAACTCCGGTGATCTCGCTGCCGTCGGCGCGGCGCGTTTCCAGGAACTTCAACACCTGGGTATCACTGAAGTTGTTGTTATCGTCGTGAGCAGCGTGCAGCCCCGCAGGCGCCGGCATCATTCGGGTCTGGCCCGTGATCTCGGCGTCGTTGCTCGTCTCTCCCAGGGCCTTCAGAACTTCGCGGACGTTTGAATCGGGTAATGCGGTTCTCGCCTTGACGCCAGGGCGCGCCGTCGCCGCCGGGGCGCTGCGAGCAGGCTGTGCCATGGGCTTCTGCCCAACTGCCGGCGGGGCTGCCTTTACAGGCTGTGCCGGACGAGCAACCGGGGCTGCGGCGCGCGCCACAGCGGCCATTGGCGGTCGTGCGGCGGCAGCGGGAAGGGACGGGACCGAGGCAAGGGGGGGCGCCGAGCGGCCCTGTGCGGGCGCGACAGCTCGCGGAGCGGCCACTGGTACAACAGGGGCAGCCTTTACAGGACGGGGCATACCCACAACAGTCGGGGTGGCGGGTCGGGCAGCCGCAATCGGTGCGGGCCGGGCTGCTGAATTCAACATGGCGGGCTGGCTGGTCAGCGCAGCTGGCTTCGCAACCGGCACATTCTTCGGTACCTGGGTGGCAACGAGCGCGGCCGGACGGGCCGGATTCAGCGTCGGGGCATGAATGGTCGGGACATTCATGGCCGGCAGATCAACATTTCCGGAATTGGCGGCCGACTGGGCAACAGGCAATGTAGGAACGTTGCGAGGCGCGGCAGCCGCTGATTTCGGGGAGGAGATCGGCGGCGGGCCGGCAGCGTGAGTGGCCTGTGCGGCGGCGGCGGCGACCGCCTTTTCCCGCAGCTTCTTGCCCGGAGCTTCACCAGCCCAGGCACCTGGATAAATATCCCGTACGGCGACCAGCCACTCCTCGGCCTCCTTGAGTGTCGAGAAGTAGCCCATGTGCAGCCGGAACCGCTCACGGCCTTCTTCAAAACGACGGCTCACAAAGAAGCTGAACCGCTTGAGCTCGGGTTGCTCAGGGTTCGATAACGCCATGGGCGTCGTCGATGAAGTTAAGTTGAGTACGAACGGGCCCGCCGCTTCCTGCGGCTTGCCAGACTCAACTGCATTTTGGCGTGCTGTGCCGCCAGATGCAGGCTTAGGCGTTGGTGTCATAGAATCTTCCCCGGACCGATCGGTAAACCGGCCACCGAAACCTGGAAGAGTTTCCCCAACGGATCGGAGTGCGAGCGTCGCGCCACCTGCGCGATCGTGGCAGCCCCGCCGTCATAGGAATACTTCCTTTAGACCGGTGGCTTTGCGTCCCCGTCTTTCGACGGGTTTGCCCTTGTCACTACAAGTCACAAGTGTCAAAGCGTCGCGATTGACAGTCAAGCGTTTATATTGTGTACAGCCTCTCGAGGAGCGGTTGCACACAAATAATTTTCGACATATGTTGAATCGTCTGGACGTGGCGACACCGCCCGAGACCTGAGTCCCGACAGAAAATGTGACTTGGAGCACACTTTCTAACCAGCCTCGCGGACGTCTCCAAACTGCTCAACCCCTGTCTGGGTTCGCGCCTGCAGTAATTCAGTGACCACCTGGCTCGACAACGGCCGGGCCAGGTAGAAACCCTGCGCGATATCGCACCGGCGCTCGCGCAGAAACTCGAGTTGCTCCGCCGTCTCGATGCCTTCGGCCACGACCCGTTTGCCGAGGGCATGGGCCATGACGATGATCGTTTCGACCAGCGTCGCGGAAGCAGGATTCTGCGGCACTTCTTCTAGAAATGTACGATCAATTTTTACAGTCCCGATCGGGTACTGGCGCAGGTACGACAAGGATGAATATCCAGTACCGAAGTCATCCAGTGCTAGATGGACACCCAGTTGATGCAACCGCTCGAGCGTCGCGCCCGCGGCATCATCCGCAAACACACTCTCGGTCAGCTCCAGTTCGAGCAATGCCGGGGCCAGGCCATACTTGTCGAGCGCACGTCGTACGAGCTTCGGAAACTCCGAGTGTTTCAACTGTTGGGCCGAGACATTCAATGCCAGTCGGGGCGGCGCGATGTGCTGATCACGCCAGATCGCAAGCTGTGCGCAGGCAGCGTCGAGCACCCAACCGCCGATGTCGATGATCAAACCACTCTCTTCAGCGGCAGGCACAAACTCACTCGGCTGACGCATGCCATCGCGTGCGGTCTGCCATCTGAGCAGCGCTTCAACACCTGTCAGAACACCGTTGGAGACGGCAAACTGCGGTTGATAGAAGAGCGAGAACTCGCGGCGGCGCAAGGCTCGGTGCAACCCCGTTTCGGTTGGGATTATGGCCTTCGCATTCATGTGCGGGTCAAAGAACATCGTGCATCCGCGGCCCGAGTCCTTGGCCCGGTACATGGCCGTGTCAGCGTTGCGCATGACATCGTCGATGACGGATCCATCATCGGGGAACAACGTGATGCCGATGCTGGCACAGACGAAGTGGTCGCGGCCGCCGATATTCACAGGCAATTGCAGTGTTTCGATGATCCGCTCGCCCACTGTCCGGGCGGCGTTCGGATCAGCCACATTGCGCAGAATCACGGTGAATTCGTCACCACCCAGCCGCGCGACGGTATCCCCCTCTTTCACACAGGAGCGCAGACGTTGCGCGACAATGCTGAGGAGTTGATCGCCGGCACTGTGCCCGACCGAGTCGTTGACTCGTTTGAAATGATCCAGATCGATATACAACAGTGCGCCGCGGCTCAAGCCCGCCGTTGCGTTTGCAATTTCCTGCGCCAGGCGATCGCGGAACAGAATGCGATTCGGCAGAGTGGTCAACGGGTCATAGTGCGCCTGACGATACAGCCGCTCATCCCGCGCGCTCTTGGACAGAGCCACAGCGAGACGCTCGGCAAACTGGCTGCCGCTGCGGGCGAGGTAGGGGTCAGCCGCGGGGGCTTCGCGATAGCCCACAGCGAGAATCGCCTCGACTCGCTCAGACACATTCACAGGCCACACCCAGAAGAACTCAGCCCCGATTTCCTTCAAAGGCTTGAGGAAGCTGTGGCGGGTCTCTTCACACCGGGCGACCGTCAATCCACGGGTCTCGGTAATGAGGGTCGTCAGCATGTCGTCATCGAGCTCGACACGGCTGACCGGCAGATCCATGAGATTGTGGCCCGCGAGATAGACACGGCCGCGGCCGGGAGCGTCGGCATCGCGCAGGGTGATGCCAACACAATGGCAGCGGGTCACGGTCTGCACCCGGGCGAGAATGCCTTCCAGAACCTGTTCGAGCTCCGCGGAGCCCAGCAGCAGCTTGTCGATCTCGCCGAGCGTTTCCAGGGCCTGGAATTGCTCCTGGAGATTCGCGGCCGACTTGTTGAAGTTTGCGATGAGCTCACGCGGCTCGTCGACGCCCCGCAGCGGCAGCGGCTCAAACCGGCGGGCCTGAAGTCCTGGCAATCCCACTCGCAGCTCTCTCAGGGAAGCGAGGTAGGCTTCCGCGAGATAGCGCGCGCCGATCAGGCCGCCCACGATCAACAACCCGAGAATGTACGGCAGAATGGCCCAGATGTTGCTGGAACGAACGAGGAACGGGACTTCCTGGTTGTATGTAACCACACCCCATGGAACGGTCGTGACGCGCTCATTGACCAGCGGGATGTGTTTGAGGATGCCGCGCCACTCCGCGCCGCCGTCCTGCCAGGAAAGAGTATCGAGGGAGGCGCCACGCTCGCCCAGCAGCGTGATGTGCTCGGCAAACATGTGGTTCGTATCGCCGGCTACTGAACGGGTACTGTGCAGAATCTTGCCGTCGGCATCCACGACGACAATCGACGTGCGGGGCAGCTCCTTGACATCCTTCCAGAGCCAGTCGGGAGCGATTTCGAAGTAGGCGAGCTTGCTGGCGCCACCACTGTTGACCTGGCGAACCATGAAGGTGCCGGTCAACTGTCCGTCGAGAGTGACGGGCATGAGAACTGTCTGACCCGCTTCCAGGGCCATCGCCTGTGCCGGGTTCGGGCGCAATGTTGTTTCGCCGTCAGCCAGCACACCGTCATGGTTGACGAGTACGACTGACTTGAAAACCCGGGAGTTGTTGATCTGCAGGCGCAGCTGCGAGCTGTCGGTGCCGATGTCGCTGACCGTAAAGGTCTCGACTATCGTCTGTGCGACACCGATGCGGGAGCGGATGAGGTCCGCGTACCAGGCGCCAACGCCCGAGAGCCGCCGCTCATCGAAGGCGGCGCCGGCAGAATTCACCTCGCGGGCGGCCGCAATTGCAAACAGCACGACGGGCACGGCGGCGCAGAGTACGAGTACCCACGCAATGCGCCTGCCCATGCGGCTGGTGAAGGCGGTCCAACCCATTCCACTGGCTTCCTGCACTAAATATCCTCAATGTATCCTTACATCCGGGCATCAATTGTGCGATGCGTCGGATATTGGAGCAGCGCGCGTCGTGCTCCCATCTGGCAAGCGCGTCGACGCGCCCCAATGAAGTGCCGCGTCGGCGCGGACCATTGAATACCGCGTCGGCGCGGACCATTGAATACCGCGTCGCCGCGGTTCATTGAATACCGCGTCGCCGCGGTTCATTGAAAATTGTGCGCGGAGAAGGCAGTAGGCGAGTGTGCTCTATCTCTCAGTTCGAACTGGGGCGGCACGCAGCGGCTTCAGACGTGCAAGCGCCTGTATTCCGGAATAAGTGTAGCGTTGTACGCCCCGTCGGCCCGAACGTGTAGCACCGACCATCGCGGTGGCCACGGTGCGCGCAGGGATGGCGCGATAGTGTTCACGCTTTCCGACGAGAAATGGATTGACCAACGGCATGAACACGGAGCCGAGCAGCTCGAGTGGCCGGATCTCTCCGCGCCATCCCAGCAGCAGACTCGGTTGAAGTATGTCCAGGCTCGGGAAACCCAGACCCTGTAACGCCTCTTCCATCTCGCCTTTGGTCCGAAGGTAGAAATTCTTCGAGGTCCTGTCGGCGGCCGCGGACGACACAACCACAAACCGCTGCGCCTGGGCTGCTTTGGCCGTACGGGCAAATGCGAGCACGGCATCGATGTCCGCCTGCCGGAACGCTTCCTGGGATCCTGCCTGGCGAATGGTGGTGCCCAGTGCACACAGCGCCGCGTGGCAGGTGAGGCCCTTGAGCTGTGTTTCCATTTGTTCGAATGACACGATGCGGTTGGCGAGCCGGGGATGCTCGCGCCCGAGGGGGCGGCGGGTTACCGCATGGACTCGGGCGATGTCGGGGGATTCGAGCAGGGTTGTAAGGGCGAGGTTGCCTACGAAACCGCTGGCGCCCGCGAGCAACACTGCTTTTTGTTCGTTTTCAGGCGGCATAAACGAGTTACGATTCCTCACAATATGCGTGTCGCCGCGATTGTAGCAATCGGATTGCTGTGCGGGTCAGTCGCGGCTGTGACTGACGCGGATCGCGTGCGGGTATATCACGATTTCCGTACCGAGTTCGACGCACACAACTATCGCGCGGCCCTGCCGCTGGCAGAAAAGCTCGCAGCGATGACAGAGGAACGGTATGGCGCGACCGATCGCTCGCTCGCCATCCCGCTCTGCAATCTCGCCACCACTCAATACCGGCTGCATGACTACCGGAACGCGGAAGGAACCTACCTGCGGACAGTCCGGATTGTTGAGGACTCCGGCGGGGGTGCCGACCGGGCGTTGCTGAGGCCCCTGCATGGATTGGGTGCGACCTATTTCGCGACCCATCAGTACGAAGACGCCGCCCTGATCCTCAAACGCGCTCTGGATCTGAGCCGCAATCTCGACGGACTGTTCAACCTCGAGCAGATGTCCATCCTCGATCCGCTGATTGACAGCCTCGTCCTACTCGATCGAAACGATGAGGCGGAGCGGGCGTTTGATTACTCAGTGCGGGTTGCGGAATCGGCGTACGGGAAGACGGACATTCATGTGGCACGGCCACTCAATCGTTCTGCCCATTGGCAGGAGAAGATGGGCCGGTATCCAACGGCGCGGGCTCTCTATGCCCGGGCGTTGCAGATCGCCGAGCAGGCCGGGCCTTCCGCGGTGACCAACACTGTTGAGCCCCTGGAGGGGATTGCCCGCACCTACCGGCTCGAGTTTGTCAACAGTGATGCCGACAAGCCCGATACCGCATCCGATGTGTATGCCCCCGCGCAGCCGGTCGAGAACAATCAGCAGCTCAACCCCGATGGGGAACGCGCCATCCTGATGGCATTGAAGGCGATCGGTCCCGGGGACCACGCGCGCCGTGGCTCGGCGTTGGTTGAGCTGGGTGACTGGTATCTGAGTGGTGGCCTGCCCAACCGGGGGTTGGCGGCATACAAGCGTGCCTGGAAAGAGTTTGAGCAGGGGGGATCAGTAGAGGCTCTTGCTGCGCCGCGCCAACTTGCCTACCGCGCACCCTTGGCGGCGGTGAGTCGCGCGAAGGGGGATAAGGACAACATGGAGGAGCACTTTGTCGAGGTCAGCTTCACAGTGACTCGCGAAGGCAGAACGAGTGATGTCACTGTTGCCGACTCGGATGCCCCGGGCGCGCAGCAGAAAGTCGTTCTTGCAGCGATTCGTCGGGCGCGCTATGCGCCGCGGCTGGAGGGTGGCGAGCCCGTTGAGACAACCGGGGTTAAATTCCGCGAGCGCCTGTTGTCGAAGAAGAACTAAACTGACTCGAAGGCAACCAACATGGCTACCTGCGGGTCAGCCGGCCATTGGGAACGCAGCACGCGATCGCGCCCCGGGCTAACTCCTCGGTGTCGCGGGCTCATCCGCCGCTTCGTCAATCGGAACCGCCTCAATGAGTGCTGCTTCCGCTGACACGGTTGGCTCATCCGCCATCACTGGCTCGTTGTGCGCAAGTTGTTGTGCCGGCGCCTGATCCGGGAATTGCACCAGGAATTTCGCCGCCGCATCGCGCATCGCCGCTTTGGTTGCCTGGGTGAGGGGCTTCCCACCTGACATGCCCATGGCCAGGGAGTTGCCGTATCCCGTCAGCGTATAGCTGTCGACCTTCTCACCTTTTGGTGTGTAAAGGTTGATCCGGTACTTGATGGTGACGGCGTAGTAGCGGCCGCCAGTCTCGCGAGACGTTACGAACGAGTATTGATCTACTCTCGTTTCGAAGAGCGCTTTCAGATCCTTCGCGCTTTTTCCCGACTCCAGGTCTTTGAATTCCTCCACTCGCTGGAACAGGTCCGTGAAGGTGTCCCGCATGAGCTTCACTTCACCCGGACCGAGATCGACCTTCCAGTCGATACCGAAGCGGGTTTCCTGGTCGACGTACTTGCGCGTTTCAGGGGGAATAACCAGACCCACTGCGGCCGGCATGGGAGTGATCAACGGCTTCGGCAGATGCGCTTCGGGCTTGATGCTGACATCACTGCAGGCGACCGCCGCGAGGGCCATCAAGGATAGTCCTATCAGAGAGAGAACTTTGCGGCTGGGGCCTTCCATTTCGGGCGTTCTATTGTTTCAGGCCAACAAACGTGCCGTTGTTCTGCTCCGTTACCAGGCGCATGAGCGCGGAGAAACGGATGTTTGTGAACGGTGACATGCCCCGACCCTCGGGGAAGCCGATGGCGTGGATGCGGATGGGGCGGCGACCGTTGGGGTCGGGTTTGTTGAGCGTGCCGATGGAGTCGAGGGCGGCCTGGATGGAATCGCCTGTGAATTCATCACCCAGGACATACAAACTGACGCGCTTGTCAGCCGCCCAGTAGGTGCGAATAGCTTCTTCCATCCCCGGCACGGGGTTCGATTGACTGAACGCATGCCAATGTTTGGCCCGGTTCCGAATCTCTGCCCGCTGCTCAGGCGTGTCATCCAACCAGTGCCCTTTCGTCTGGTTGAACATGTAGGTTCCCTGGTCGTTCATGACCTGCAGGCCTTTCACGTGCGGGTACATGCTCAGGATCTCATCAATGATGGCCAGATTCACGTCCCAGTGGTTGGTCGTCATGCTGGACGAGGTGTCGATGATGAAAATGACGTATTCGCTGTCGATTGGGATGCCAGCCACGGCTTCCGTGGCCGGTCTGGTTTTATTTTTCAACAGGCGCATCATCTCTGCGCTCAGTTTCTGCCTGGCCGCCACCAGCTCCGATTCAACTGTGTTGGTGACGTCGGCTTCCTGTTTGCTGGCCGAGTACTTGCCTTGCAGACTGCTGAGATCGCCGGAGAGATGAGCCAGCTCGTGGCGCTCTTTTTCGAGCTTGTCGAGGCGACCTTGCAGTTGGCGCTCGAGGTCATCCGACTCGCCTCGGATCACTTCCAGCTGTTGCTGCAGGTCGCGCACTCGTGCCTGCAGATTGATCCTGCTCGCTTCGATCTTGGCCGGCCTCTGATATTCAGTCAGGACCAACAGAAGGATGATGGCTCCGAAGCCGCAGCAAATGCAGTCCAGGAAGGCCAGGCTGAATACTTCAACGCTGCGGCGTCTGAGCATTACGGCCAGTCCTTGGAGGGCATCAGCAGCGTGCCGTTGGTCAGCCGTGCAAGGTTCCAGAAGCGATGCGGCGCCTGGAGGTCGCCCAGCATGGGCAGCAGGATGGAGTCTACCGGCACGTGATCCGGCAACTGCCCTACTGCGTCATCGAACAAGCGCATGCGCGCTCCGGAATCCACGTACTTCTTCAGGCCAGCGGACTTGCCTTGGGTGGGCAGACCGTCCGTGATCAGCACGATCTGGTCTGGCAGCGGGCTGAGCGATTTTGTCGCCGCGAAGGCGTTATACAAGCTCGTTCCCTCTGCGGGCACCACGGCGTGAAGGTTAGCCAGCTCCCTTGCAAGCGTCGGCGCGTCGCCGGAGCCGATCCACTTTCCAGCCATATCGGGCAACAATGCATGCGCCTGGGTGTTGAAAGCGTAGATCTGGTATTGGCTGTCCGCGGGAATCTGGGTTGTCAGCCAGGTCACTGTGTCGATTGCACGGCGCCATTTGGCGGCGTTTTTCTTGGTTTGATCGTCGGCGTTGCGCAGGCGCAGGATGGTCACCAGGTCCTCATGCAACATGCTCGCCGATACATCGAGGAGGATGAGGATCCGTTTACCAGTGAGCCTGATGCCGGTGATATAGCGGCGATCGCCGCCATTCTCCCGGAACGTGCTGATTTGTTGGCCGGGCGGCGTACGGTCCAGGCTCCCTGCCTCTAGGCGGCGTTTGCCTTCCTGCAGTGACTGGATGTCGGCTTTCAGCTTTTCAATGGACTCTTTGCGGGCCACGCTCGTTGTCGAGTAGGTGGAGACTTGCTCCTTCCGGGCTTCCAGTGTTGACGACAAGCTGCGGATCCTGGCCGCATCGCTGGCTGTTTCGCTGACTGTCCTTTCGATCTGGTTATGCAACTCGACCAGGTTGCGTGAGCCTTTCTGAACTTGCTCTTCGAGGCGGTTGACCTCCGCCTGCAGAGGTTCAGTGCTGCGAATGCCTTGCATGCCCGCCTGTGCACTGATGATGGTGTAGAAAAGGATCACCGCACCGAACCCGCAACAGATGCAGTCCAGGAACGAGAGCGTGAACACCTCGACTGTGCGGCGGCGGGATGCCATATCAGGGTTGTTGCGGCCCCACGGCGATCAATGTGAGCTCCACACCCGGCTCACCGAGCCGGACACGATCGCCGGCATAGATGCGAACGCGCTCTTGCACGCGCTCGCCGTTGACGAAGGTGCCGAAGGTGCTGTGGTCGAGCAGCACCAGCTCGTCACCGTCGTGGACGAACGTGCAGTGGCGACGGGATACGCCTGCCAAGCCATCTTGCAGCGTGATGTAACGAGGATTGTTTGTCCGTTCGCGACCCACCACCAGGTTGTCAGGGTGGAGGGGGTACGCGCGGCCTTCCCACAGCACGTGCGATGGCGCTGGGCCGGTGATGCGGCGTTGGCCCAAGGGGGCGCGGGTGACCGCCACCGCTTGGGGAATGCTGTCGACATTGTGTTGATCGGGCGCGGGCCGGGACTCTTGGTGTGCCTCGCCCGTTGCTGTCGGACTGACCTCGCCGCCCGAGGCTATCGGGCCACCCTCACCTGATGCGGCTGGGCCGGCGTCGACAGATGCAGTTGTGCTGGCCCCGGCTGGGCTGGCCTCGGTTCGGTTGGCCCCAGCTCGGTTGGCCCCGGTCCGGTTGACGTCGGTTGGGTCGGCCCCGGTTGGGTCGGCCTCGGTTGGGTTGCCCCCGGTCACGTCGTCCGATATGGTCGAATCAGCGTTGCCCGCTTCAGCCGAGTCGTACCTGCTCGGCACCGTGGTATTACCACCTCCACTCACTTCGTGCGCGCCCGCGGCCGCGGTGGCATCCGCTTGCACCTCCTCGGCAAAGCCCGCGGTAGGGGCATCGTCCGCTTGCATCTCACCGGCGAAGCCCGCCATCGGCGCATAGGTCGTCTGCGCTCCAGTGCGCATGTCAACTTCGACCGCCTCCTGAATCACAACGCCATATCGCGACAGCGGCAAACGCCTGAGGAGGCTGACTGCTGCTCCTTCGCTCTCAGGCGGAGCTGGCAAGTCGAGCAGCGAGGTTGAGGACGCGGCAAAGCCGTCGGGGATACTGATTAACTCACAGCCTACGAATTGCTCGAGCTGCTCGCGCAATCCGGGCAGTTGAGCTGCCAACTGCGGCATCACAATGGTGACGGGAACACCCGCGGGGCGAAGTTGGTGCAGCAGGCCCACCATCGCTCGATAGATCGGCTGCGCCACTTGAGCGAACTGATCCCGGGTCAGCGTTACTTCGAATCGATCCGCACCTCTGGTAGCACTTGCCGTAGTACTTCCAGTGCGCCCCGCCTCCATCGCGAGCGCCGGAATCGAGTCAAACACGTGTTGTTCAGTCGCGGCGTCGTATAACGGATCAAAGCGCGTGCGCTTGACCATGGTGGTGCTTACGAGATCCAGCCACACCTGATACAGCTCGATGAGGCCACCGCGGTCCGTTTGCACTGCTTGCCGACGGCGCGCCTGCGACGCGCTGCATTCAACTGACGTTGCTGCTGCGTGATGGAGGCCCAGCTCCAACACGATTGTGCTTTGCTTTGAGGCCAGGCCAGCGGTGGTGGCGGTTGCCGCGTCAACGAATCCGTCAACGGGTAAATCCATGCGGCGAGTAATTCCCAACAGTGCTGTCAGGCCCGCAGCCTCCGCGTGAGCAGGGGCAACGATCCACATACGCTGCCCTTCAGCGATCTGCAGCCCAGCCAATCGTGTTTTCAACCCTGCCTCTAACACCTCTTCGGCACGCGCGGATGTTCCACGCTGGGTAAGTACTGAGCTGAGGTGACGGGTGGATATCGCACGCGGGTGAATGCGTAACTCACGCCATGCATTGGCACCAACAGTCGTCCCAGCTGTACCGTCAAACACCGCCGCCGGCGCACTCGACAGCACACGCCCGCCGGTGGCCGTTGCCACCGCGCGATCGTCCAGCTCCAGGACCAAATGCTGCATCAGATGTCAGTAGGAAAGCTGACGTTGTTGTCCGCCGACTGAGATGGATCCGGCGCCGTCGTCGGATCATCTTTGATCGTCGCCGACTCCTCAGGCGCTGACGCTGGAGGATGTTGTTTTGCGGAGCCGGCGGGCCGCGCAGGATTGGCGCCAGCAGCGGCCAATGCCCCGGCCGTGTTCTTCGCGTTGGCCCCAGCGGCAGCGTTGCCCGGCCACGTCGGCCCGCCACGTGTTGCCACCGTTGCCATCCCCACCCGCGACGCCTCCGCTGCACGCAAAGTGACCACGGCGGCGCCCAGAAGCGCCACCACGCTCGCCGCGATGAGCCAATTCACCCGGTTACTCTGCATAACGCACCACCCTGAATCCAATTGTATTACTGGCGCCATCTGCGCCATCCCGCGCCGCGAGGCGCAGGTCCGTTGCGGCCGCCGACTTCCAGTTGGCGCCGCGAATTACATGTCGCGTGCCATCCTCCGGCCCCAACGGGTCCGTGACCGGCGCGGAATCCACGTACGACAGGTAATAATCTCCAATCCACTCGGACACATTCCCCGACAAATCATGCAGCCCCAGCGGACTGGGTTTGAACTTTCCAACAGGCGCCAGGACCGGGTAATTGTCTCGATACCCAGGCAACGATGCCGGAAGTGAATTCCCAGTCTCCGCGCCCGCAATATTCCCAACATCACTGCTCACCGGCAGCGCGTCGCCCCATGCATAGCGGCGGAACTCTCCCGGCGCGGAATAGCGCGCGGCGTACTCCCACTCAGCTTCTGTTGGAAGCCGATAGCCAATCGTCACGGGCCGCTTCAACACGTAATCGTCGTTCTTCTTCTCATACGCGACAGGCAAATTGTCACGTGCTGACAACCAATTGCAGTACTCAGCGACGTCATTCCAGCTGACCTGCGTCACCGGCTGATCATCGAGATCCAACGAGCGACGATCAATGACGCCAGACGTGTGATCAGTCTTGAACCGACGGAACTGCTCGTTCGTAACTTCCATTGCACCAAAGTACACCGGGCGTTTGAGCGTGACGCGACGGAACCCCTCGTTCGGCCTGCGCCCTTGCTCACGCCTCTCACTGCCCATGGAGAAAGCGCCCGGGGGCACCAGCTTCAGCATGTATCCGGTCTGCGTATAGATCGTGGAGGCAAGAACAACGGAGTCCTCCGACTTGAGCCGATACTGAATAGTTCGGTCCAACCCCTTGGAAGGTGTGACCGTACCCGTAAAAGGCACCCACCCCTGCTTTCGAACCTCGAAGCGATGCTCCAACGCCGACAACTCCAACGACTGCGGAGTTAACCCGCGATCGACGCCATCGATGAACAGACGCGCGCCGTTAGGCTCGCCCTCCACCGTGACGAGCGCTCCGACTGCTTCGAGCCTGGCGACAATGCCGAGCTTCTTCCCCGTGTCCGCGAATACCTTTCGCGTCCAAGTCGCATATCCAGGAGCATTGACCATCAACTCGTGCTCGGCACCCGCGGGGAGGTCGAGATCCAGAGGCGTTCGACCTCGATGCGAACCTCCGACAGTCACTTCAGCACCGGACGGAACCGAAGTCAGGATCAAGTGGGCATCAGGCTGGCCCAAGGTGATAGGCCCAACATTCAACGCCTCGCCCGCGTTGAGGACAATGCTGCTTTCCCAGGTTTTGAGGCCAGGCGCCGAAATTCGGATCTGACGGACTCCGGACGGAGCATCCACAACCTTGGGCGCTACACCACTATCAACTCCATCCACAGAAATCCGCGCACCGGAGGGAATCGCCGTGATCTGAATCGTGCCCCACGAAGGCTGCAGCACCGCTTTGAGATCCTGACTCGCGCCGGCCCCTTGAATATCAACCGACGTGATGTAGTCAACGTAGCGCGGAGCACGCAACAGAATGGTATGCACACCGGCGGGCACCGTAACCACCCCCGGGGCACGACCGGTCTCTTCCCCATCAATGCTCACAACAGCAGCGATATGTGTTGTGTCGATGCGCAACTTCCCGGGCAGCTTGGCCAACCTCAGGCGCGCCATCGCAGGCACATCATGCTTAACGTCAATGTCAACTTGCGCAGGCATGTACCCTTCGTGTTCCCCCCGAACGACATGACTCCCAGGGAGCAACCACAGGTTCCCGCCGGCATGTAAGGACACCAAAGTACCGGGGACACGCACACGCGCATCCTTTGGCTCGATGTCGAGAGCTACCGGGTTGAGTTGCAAGATGACGCCGACAACTACGAGCGCGGCAACCACCCCTGCTGCTAGACGAACCCAGAAAGCTCTCGTCCTCGGCGGACGCGGAGGACGCGGCGGCCTGACCCTACTCGCCGCCAAAACCCTCGCCTTCTCAGCGGCATCCTGCAACTCAATCGCGGTGGCCGCTCGCGGCGCCTCGATGAGCAGATCTTCGTCACCGTCTGCGTGCTCAATCAGCGAAACGGCGCCCGCCGGCGAAACGGTGGCGTTGCCAACGAGATGGCACACCTCCAAGCGAAGCAGCGTGCGGGATACATCCGTGACGACGACCTGAGCATCGCCAATCGTCAGCACATCATGCCGACGTAGATCACGCGGTGAGGTTATAAGGCGTCCGTCGAAGCGAACTCGAACGTTGTAGCCGGTGGAGTGAACGGTCCAGACGCCGCGGCCTCGTTCGATTCGAACAGCCTCTCCGGGCCCGACACCGGGGACGACAATATCGGATCCTTCACCACCAATTGTGGGCGTCTCACCAAGAATGCGGTCCCCCATAGGTTCCCGCACACGAACCTGTGCGTAACTGTTCGCACCCGCCAACGCCCCGTCGGTCATTCTTCTGCCTGTGGACCTGCTAGGTCTCTGGACCTGCTGGGTCTCTGGACGGACTGTCCAGCCCACAGCTTAGGCCTTTACGGGATCAAATTGGTTCCGAGCAGGTCACCCGAATGGTCTGAGAGTCCTGGCCAGGCGCGACCGTGATCTCGCGGCGGACGTCGCGGAAACCATTGCGGGTTCCTGTCACCGTGTATTTGCCAGGTCGAAGCTGAATTTCTCGCCGGGAAAACGCGCCGAAAGCACCCACGCTGGAAATCGCCACCTGTGTGGAATTATCGGACACGAGCGACAGCCGGACCGGTCGGTCGAAGCTGGGAATCAGAGATTCGAGCCGTGCAATCTGCGAGCGAATGACAGGGCCCTGCGGGCTCTGCGCACGCGCTGTTTCCAGAAGTGAACGCGCGTCTTCCCTAACGCCTGGCGCGGACAATCTGTCGGGACGATCAATGAGCTGCTGCAGTCGAAGCGAGAGATCAGCACGCGAGGTAGTGCGCGCCTTCCCTTCCTGTGCGAAGGCCAACGAAGAATCCGCGGCGAGCACATCCTCATATGTTCGCTCAGCCTCTTCCCAGCGTTCCTGATTCTCCAGCATCGCAGCACGCTGGCGCATGGACGCGAAACCACGAGCCGTCTGTGCAGCACCGACGCGCTTCAAGCCTTCCGCTGCCTCTGCACCTCGCGGGTTTAGCGCGCGGGCTTTGACGAATGCATCATGAGCTTCATCGAGCCGACCGGCACCCAGAGCAGCGAATCCCGCACCGACTGATCTGGCGTAGTTGTCGTCGCCAAACGCAGCGTTGGCTCTTGTCTGGCCCGCCTTCGCGACTGCGTTGTTCGGATCGAGCGAGAGGGCCTGACTGTAGTCTTGAGCTGCGCGCGCATAGTCGTGCGCTGCTTCGGCATTCTGCCCATCTGCTATGAGTGGAAGAACAGCGGGCAGCCCTTGCGCGCGACGTTGACCGTCGGCTGCGCGGCGATCACTCGGGTTGATCCGACGAGCCAGGTCGAACGCCTGGCCAGCAACTTCCTGTTGGCCAGCGCCGAGCGCCTGCTCTCCAGCAGCCACTTGCGCCGAATAAGCCTGCGGAGCTTTGCCCTCAACCGTATCGAGCAACTTCGAAGCCGCAGCCAACCTGTCTTGAGACAGACGCAGATTGCCAGCATCCAGCGCGCTTGCTGAATCACTGGCCCGCGCCTTCGCCAAAGCATATTCGCGACCGCCCCATGCGCCAGCGCCTCGTGCTTCAAGAGACGCAAGCCGATCGTCAAACAACTTCCGCGTTTCGCGCAGACGGTCCAGCTCAGCAGGGGTGAACGAAGCTGAGCCCTGTGCCGAGTTAGCCCCCGCCGCGCCCGGGCTCGCAGACACGCCAGTGCCCACCGCCGCGGGCGTGGTGCCCGACGCCGCTGTTGGCGTGGCGCCCGTGGCGTTGCGCGTCGCGGACCCTGCTGCAGTGGCTCTCCTCGTCGAAGCCCAAACCGCAGAATTATTTCCACCCGCGGCCGTGCCACCCGCAGCCATGGAGCCCGCAGCGCCATCCGCCGCCGCCGAGCCCGCCCTGCCATCTACCGCCGGCGCGCCCGCCGTCCCATCCGCACCTGTCGAATCTGCAGCAGCGCCCTGTGCCGACCCCGAAGGCGAGTTGGACGTGATAGCCGTCTTCAGAGGCTCAACAACCGCGGCCACCTCGGGCGGCAATTCCCGCGTATCAAAGCGAGGCAGCCAGAAATACAGCGCCGCAGCCGCACCCGCTGCCAATCCCAACAAAACCCAAGGCCATCGGCTCGGGGGTATCGGCTCCAGACGCGACACCTTCGGCAACTCGTCCAGCCTGACATCACCCCAGGCCACAGGCGACGGAGCCGCCTGGACAACGTCGCGCGTGAGAATCGACGTTGGATCAGGATACGTACCCACCGTTACGTTGTCGGTCCGGAAAGCTCCCGGGGTCTCCACAATGATGGGCTCAGATATCCTGGGCCGCTGTTGTGTCGCGCCCGTGCCGCCCGCCTGTTTGGAACCGCCACCAAATATCGACGTGCCCGACGAGGCAGCGTCAGCAGTTGAAGTGGGCCGCGAAGCAGGCTTGCCTTCGATGGGCCACATTGGATTTGTGGGAGCCAGCGGAGGCGGTGTGGGCGCCCGCGTCGTTTCGTTGGTCGCAGGTGCCGCGCGCGCCGAACGCTCCTCAAGGAACTCTTTCGGCACGTAGTCCGGTGACAGCGGCGGCAGCGCACTCGTCCTGGAGGTGTCAACCGAGCCCGGCGGGCCTAATACCTCGGTTGCGTCAGGCTTGCGAGCCCACAATGTCGAGCGGGCGGGCGTTTGATTCTGAGAGGGCACATCGCGAGATACCGGCGGCACGTTGCCCGGATGCAGCGGAGGCAGTGCGGCGGTCCGCGAAGTGTCCGCCGTACGCGGAGCAGGCAACACCGCAGTTTCGTCGGATTTACGGGACCAAAGCGCCGACCGTGCCTCTATCAGGCTCGGAGACTGCTGATCGCGGAATTCCTCGGGCACATAGTCCGGGGACAACGGCGGCAGCGCCATCGTCTTCGAGTTATCAACCGGCTTCGGAGGAGCGGACGATGCGGTTGATTCGGGTTTACGCGCAGTGGGTGCCGGCAGTACCGCTGTCTTGTCGCGGAATTCCTCCGGCACGTAGTCTGGGGACAATGGCGGCAGCGCCATTGTCTTCGAGGGATCGAGCGCGCGTGGAGGTACCTCGCCGCCCTTTCGATTCCACAATGCCGAGCGGGCTTCCGTCAGGCTCGCGCGCTGTTCTTCGCGAAACTCATCCGGCACGTAATCCGGCGACAGCGGCGGCAACATCATCGTCTTGGACAGATCAGACGTGTTGGCCGGCGTGGGCAATTCAACCGTTTCCGACTTGCGTGCAGCAGGAGATACGGTCCGCGCGGCCGTTTGGCTCGCACGATCCTGCTGTTGGTCGCGCAACTCAGGTGGCACGTAATCAGGTGACAACGGCGGCAGCGCCACCGTCTTCGACGTGTCCCAGTTGAGAGGGGGCAATGCGACTGTTTGAGACGTATCGCTCTTAGCGGCTTCCTTCGCCGCATCGGCCTTTGCGGCAGCGCGAGCTGCGGCCACAATCGCCGCCGCTTGAGCGGGCGTCATCGGCGTAGGCTGCGAGCCCTTGGCACGGAACACTTTGTCACTCGCCGGAGGCGGCGGCGCTGCAGTCTTGGCCGCGTTAGGCCGACCCATCGCGCCGGAAGTCTCCGACAGGAAATGAGAAGACCTCGTCCGACCGCCATCAGGTAGAAACGGCGAACGAATTTTGACCGTGGGCTCGTATGTTGGTGTCGCACCCACCGAAGGCTTCGGCTGCGGAGCCGTATCAGCCTGCCGATGTGAACCAGTGTCAGAAGCGGCCCCCGAATGGGTGCCGGTGCCGTTGCTCAACTTCGGACGCGCTCCAGTATCGCCACCAGCAGCCGCGCCATTACTGAACGACGCGAGCCCCGAATGCGTCCCAGTGTCTGCCGAAGAGGCCGATGC